>FWWL01000284.1_pt1 | contig 126789 bp, 129 predicted proteins | sample 2228331 | NCBI WGS metagenome assembly FWWL01 (sample SAMEA103939775, study PRJEB20133) | metagenome | reverse complement strand
GAGATCTTTACAGGAGTCTTTGAGAGCCTTGTAAAATTTTTGGTATTTTAAGGTTAGAGAATAAATTTAATTAAATCTTCTTGTTTAACGATGTCTCCTAATTTTTCTTGAACATATTCTGGAGTAATAATTACTTTAGTTGGAGCAATATCTGGGGCAGAAAAGGAAAGATCCTCTAAAATCTTTTCTATTACAGTATAGAGTCTTCTGGCTCCAATATTTTCCATTTTTTGATTAATTTCATAAGCAATTTTAGCTATCTCTTCAATAGCAGAGGGAGTAAACTCTAATTCTACTCCTTCTACAGCTAAAAGGGCTTGATATTGTTTAAGGAGGGCATTTTCTGGTTCTGTTAAGATTCTAACAAAGTCCTCTTTAGTAAGGGAGTCTAATTCAACTCTGATAGGAAATCTTCCTTGGAATTCAGGGATAAGATCTGAAGGTTTGGCTATATGAAAGGCCCCACTGGCTATAAAAAGAATATAATCGGTCCTAACCATTCCATAGCGGGTATTAACTATTGTGCCCTCTACTATAGGAAGGAGGTCCCTTTGAACGCCTTCTCTTGAAACATCCGGACTACCTGTATTTCCTCTACTTGCAATTTTATCTATTTCATCAATAAAGACGATTCCGCTATTTTCTGTTCTACGAATAGCCTCTTTGATAACCTTATCAAAGTCTATTAGTTTCTCAGCCTCTTCCTTAGTAAGAATTTCTAAGGCTTCCTTAACTTTTACTCTTCTTTTTTGAGGTCTATAAGGCATAAAGGTGGAAATCATTTCTCTAAGATGCCTTTCTATATCTTCTAAGCCAGCTGCAGCTAAAATTTCAATGGAAGGAGCTCGTTCTTTAAATTCTACTTCAATTTCTACCTCTCTTTCATCCAAAATTCCATCTTTTAACATCTTGAGGAGTTTCTCCTTAGTTAGGTTGTCATAACTTACATTAGGACTGCTTGCGGGAAGAAGGTAATTTATCAGTTTCTCTTCAGCTAATTCCTTGGCTCGGGGAAGCACTCTTTTTTCTTCCTCTTTTCGGACCATCTGAACCGCTACGTAGACTAAATCTCGGATTATGGATTCCACATCTTTTCCCACATAACCTACTTCAGTAAATTTGGTAGCTTCCACTTTGATAAAAGGGGCATTTATAAGTTTAGCTAATCTTCTGGCTATTTCAGTTTTCCCAACCCCAGTTGGACCGATCATAAGGATATTTTTAGGATAAATTTCTTCTTTTAAGGGGTCCTTTATTTGCAACCTTCTCCAACGATTTCTAAGGGCAATAGCTACTAATTTTTTAGCCCTACTTTGGCCTACAATGTATTTGTCTAATTCAGCTACGATTTCTCTGGGAGTTAAGTCTTTTCTTTTTTTAACCATTTAGAGTTCTTCTACAATAATTTCCGAGTTAGTATAGATACAAATTTCTCCGGCAATTCTAAGAGAATATTCAGCAATTTCCCGGGCTGAAAGATTAGTATATCTAAGAAGGGCCTTAGCTGAGGCTAAAGCCATAGGAGCTCCAGATCCAATAGCTATAACCTCTTCATCTGGTTCAATTACATCTCCTGCTCCGGATATTAAAAGGAGATGGTCTTTATCTGCAGCAATAAGAAAGGCTTCTAAACGTCTTAAAATTTTATCTGTCCTCCAATCCTTAGCTAATTCTACCGCTGCTCTGAGGAGTTGACCTGAATAGGCTTCCAATTTTTTTTCTAATTTTTCAAAAAGAGTTAGGGCATCAGCAGTTGATCCAGCAAACCCTACTAAAACCTGTCCTTTATAAAGCCTACGAATTTTTCGGGCTTTATGTTTTAAGATAGTATTTCCAAAGGTAACTTGGCCGTCTCCGGCTAAAACTACTTTTCCATCTTTTCTAAGGGCAAGAACAGTCGTCCCTTCAAACATACCCATAATTTATAACACATTTTTTTAAAATAAACAATATAAAAAGGACAAACTAAAAAAACTCCTTATTTTACTTTGTCTATAAAACATATAATAAAATAAAAAAATTTTTGGAAAAACTAAATTTTTACAGGCTCTCCAAGAGCTCTTGGTAGAATAATCCGCTTTTTGTTTTTACGAGGTTTTCGTTTCTAAAGCCTGAGGCTAAGGACAGACTTTTAATAAAGATCTTGACAGAGGAGTTGTAAATATGTAAGATTTTAAGAAGAGGAAGAAGGGATGAAGGATTTTGGGATTTATAAGGTAGCCAAGGTTGTAAAGGTGTAAAATTTAAAAAAAGGGGGAGGAAGGAATGAATGGTTTTGGGATCTATAAGGAAGCCAAGAGGATATTGCTCTTTGTTATTCTTGGTATCTTCCTAAACATTACCACTTCTTATGCCAAGGAGGTTTCCTTTACCCAAGAAGATAGAGATAGACTCATAAGGTTTGAGATGAGGCTTGAGGAAGGGCTTAAGGCTGTGAATCAAAGGATTGATGATACTAATAAAAGGATTGATGATATTAATCGAAGGATTGATGATACTAATAAAAGGATTGATGATTTAAGGGATTTAATCTATATTTTGATCGGGGCTGTTATAGCCCAGACAATTGGAGTGATAGGTTTTGTTATCTGGGATAGGCGGACAGCCCTTCAGCCTGCAATAAGGAAAACCAGAGAACTTGAGGAGAGAGGAGAGAAGGTAGAGAGGGCTTTAAAGGAGCTGGCCAAGAAGGACTCTCACGTAGCTGAAGTATTAAAGAATGTAGGGCTTTTGTAGGAAGATTTACGAAAGACCTTGGCGATGGAATTACTTGGGAGGGGAGCAGGTCAGGAAATTTCCTGAAATTTTACAAGAAGTCCCTCAAAATTCTTTTGAAATAGACTGAAATAATCCAAACTTAAAGGGAATTTATAGCTGTTAGATTCAAAATATACTCTAAAATCGGGATAATCCAAAATAAGTGTAATAGGTAATAGAGGGGAAGAGGGATCTACTAAATTAAGAAGATCCTTTATTCTTAAGAGAGTCTCTTCTTTAACTAATTGATAAGGAATAATAAGATTAATGGAGCCGTTTTCGAAGAAGCTGAAATCATTAAAATTCTTAAAATTTTCTATCAGGAAAGTAGGGTCCTCTTCCTCTGAGTCTATCTCTCCTTTAAACCACAGGGGATTAGACTCTTGGAGAAGATGGGCTTTTTCTTTATAGAGATCCGGAAAGATTAAGGCTTTAATTTGAGAAAATTCATCTTCTAATTTTAATAAAGCTATTTTATTTCCACTTTTAGAGGTTTTTAATTTAATTTCCGAGATGAGGGCACAGAGAATAATTTTACCATTCGGTCTTTTTTCCTTGAGATTTTCTAAATTATAGGGAGAAAAAATTTTTATAAAGGAACGATAAGTTTTTAAGGGATGTCCGGAGAGGTAAAAGCCTAAGGCAGTTTTCTCAAAATTTAATTTTTCTTCTTCGCTCCATTCAGGAACATCTTCTAATTTTATAGAGGTAGCCAACCTTAAGGTTAAAAGACTATTTTGTCCAAAGAGAAAGCTTGATTTTTTTTCTTGGGCAAGATTAAGTATCTCGGGAAGATTATAAAGAAGCTTGGCCCGGTTTTTTTCAAGATTGTCAAAAGCCCCAGCCTTTATCAAAGATTCTATAGTCTTTCTATTAACCTTTTGGGTGTCAACTCTTTGACAAAAGTCTATGAAATCCTTATAAGGTCTTTTTTTGAGTATTTCTTGGACAGCTTCCTCTCCTACATTTTTAATAGCTTGAAGTCCTATTCGGATAGCACCTTCCTCTACCGTAAAACCAGCTTGGCTTTTATTAATATCCGGTGGAAGGACGGGAATTTTCATTTTTTCCGCTAAGGAAAGATATTTACTTACTTCTTCGCTCTTATTTATTTCGTAAGTTAAAATAGAGGAAAGGAAATAAAGAGGATAATGGGCTTTCAGATAGGCTGTTTGATAGGAAATTAGAGCATAGGCAGCTGAGTGACTTTTATTGAAACCGTATTCTGCAAATTTTTCCATCAACTCAAAAACCTTTTCTGCAATATCCTTAGGAATATTTCTCTTAACAGAGCGTTCTACGAAATGGGAGCGCAATTCTTGCATAAGTTCTCTATTCTTTTTACCCATAGCTCGACGGATAAGATCCGCTTCACCTAAGGTGTAATCAGCAAAGGCTCTGGCAATCTCCATAACCTGCTCTTGATAGACAATTACTCCGTAGGTCTCTTTTAAAATAGGTTCAAGGAGAGGATGAAGATACTCTGGTTTTCTCCTTCCGTGTTTAGTTTCTATATATTGATCTATCAAACCTCCTTCTAAAGGTCCTGGACGATAAAGAGCTAATACCGCTATGAGGTCATTAAATTCCGTAGGTTTTAGTTTTCTTAAAAGCTCCTTCATTCCCTCCGATTCCAATTGAAAGACTCCATCAGTTTCGCCCTCCTGAAGTAATTTAAAGGTTTGGGGATCATCTAAGGGAATAGAATTAATGTCTAAATCTATATTAAGAGAAGTCTTAATAGCTTTTAAAGTATTATCTATAATAGTTAAGGTTTTCAATCCCAAAAAATCAAATTTAATAAGTCCTACCGATTCACAAGCTTTCATTTCAAATTGGACGACTCTATCGTCTTCATCTAATTTCATAAGAGGGGCAATTTCTTCTACAGGAATGGGACTGATAATTACACCAGCTGCATGTTGACTGGCATGCCGTGGAAGCCTTTCCAATTTTAAAGCTAAATTAAACAATTCCTTTATTTTGGGATTTTTTTCCATCAATTCTTTAATTTCTGGTCTTTGAATTTCTTCTTCTAATTTGACTTCTGGACCAAAGGAAATCATCTTAGCGATAGGGTCAATTTCTTTAGGTTTAAAACCTAAAGCCCTTCCCACATCTCTGATGACTTGGCGAGCCTTCATCTGCCCGAAGGTAGCAATTTTAGCAATCCGATCCCTTCCGTAGGTTTGAGCTACATACTCTATAACAGAATCCCTTCTTTCCATACAAAAATCTATATCTATATCCGGAAGACTTGGTCTTTCTTTGTTTAAGAAGCGTTCAAAAAGAAGACCATATCTTAAGGGGTCTAAATTGGTAATTCCTAAAGCATAACTAGTAAGGGCACCGGCTGCTGAACCTCTTCCTGGTCCTACTGGAATACCTTGAGATCTTGCCCACTCGCAAAAATCAGCCACAATGAGAAAATAGCCGGCATAACCCTTCTCCACAATTACTTCCAATTCCATTTCCAAACGTTCCCAATAGGCTTTTTCATCCATAAAGAGAAGTTTTTTCTCCTTTAAATCCTGAAGCCGCCTTTTTAATCCCTCCCGGGCTTTTAAAACAAAGTATTCTTCATCCTTCATCCCCTGAGGAACCTTAGCCTTCGGGAAAAGAGGTTTTCCGAGAGTTAGCTCTAAATTAACCTTTTCCCAAACCTCTAAGGTATTAGTAAGAACTTCCTTAGGAAAGTCTTGGAAACGCCTTTGCATTTCTTGAGAATCAGCAAAATAAAGTTGATCTGTATTAAATTTAAATCTATCTGGATCCATTAAGGTTTTTCCAGTTTGAATACAAAGAAGAACTTCATGGGCAAAGGCATCTTCTTTATTCAAATAATGACAATCAGCTGTAGCTACAACCTTAATTTTAAGTTTTTCGCCTATCTCTAAAATCTTAAGGTTTACTTTTTCTTGCTCAGGAAGCCCGTTTTTTTGAATCTCCAGATAAAAGTCTTCACCGAAAATCTCCTTATAAAACCGGGCACTTTCTATAGCCCGATCTATTAAATCTTGAGAAAGCCAATAAGGAATTTCACCTTCTAAACAAGCGGATAAACAAATTAACCCTTCCGAATGGTTTTTCAAAAGCTCTTTATCAATGCGGGGTCTATAATAGAATCCCTCTAAATAGGCTTTAGATCCCAATTTTAAAAGATTTTTATAACCCCTTTCGTCTTTGGCTATTAAAATAAGGTGTCTTCCCGCTTCACCCCTTTTAGAGACTTTTTTTTGAAAGCGAGATCCTTCCGCAACATAAAATTCACAGCCTAAAAGAGGTTTAAATCCCGCAGATTTAAGTTTATTGTAAAAATGAATGATCCCATAGAGGGTTCCATGATCGGTGATAGCACACCCTGGCATTTTATATTCCTCAAGTTTTTTAACTAAATCCTCTATTTTTATAGCTCCATCTAAAAGGCTCCATTCCGTATGTAAATGAAGATGGACAAACTCTGACAACTTGCTCACCTCCTAAGCTTACCCTTTTTGAGGTTACTCTTCTAAAAGACTAATAAGCTTTTGAATGGAAAAAGGTTTTATTAATACCCCTTTTAAACCATATTCTTTATAATTGTGCAAAATGGGTTCATCAGAGTAACCGGTTATTATTATAACTTGAATTTCGGGATAAAGAGTTTTCATCCTTTGATAGGTCTCAAAACCAGATAAGTTTCCCGGCACAATAAGATCTAAAATAACACAATCATAGGTGGAGCCCGCCTTTAAGGAGGATTCAAAGATTTGAAGGGCACTCTCTCCATTTATAGCTGTTTCCACTTTATAATTAAAGGATTCCAGAAGCTCCTTTAAAGTAGTTCGGATCGTCTCCTCATCCATAAGAAGGATTCTTTGAGCCAATCCTTTCTTCTCCTTTTTTACCAAAAACTTCTCTTCGGTAGCCTTTACTACCTCTTTTACCACATAAAGCCCAAGCCCTGATCCTCCTGGTTTGGTTGTAAAAAAGGGTTCAAAGATATGGGGTAAATATTTTTCAGGTATTCCAGACCCTTCATCTTGAAGGACAATTCTAAGGAAGGTCCTTTCTTCTTTAAGGATGGGATAAATTTTAATGTAAATTTTTCCTCCATAGGGCATAGCCTCTATTGCATTTAGAATCAAGTTTAACCACAAAATAGAAAAAAGTTCTCTATCAACTTCTGCTAAAGGTAGAGGACTTTTAATATCATAATGAACCTCATAATTGGTTTTTCCTACCAAAGCTAAATGGGTGTAGTCCTTAATAAGGATAGATACGGTTTTCTTCTATTTTCTCTCCTCTTTTAGCCAAAATTCCAAAGGTATAAACAGGAGGTTTAGCCAAAATATCTTTAGAGAAAAGAATAAAAGTGAAAAAGATTATAAAAAAAGAAAAAGATTTTAATCCTTTTAACATGATGTATTAAGATTTATCCTATTTTCCTTTAACTTCGCTCCCTGAAAAGGGTATGAGAGTTTTAAAAACCAAAACCTTAACCCGTAATTTTTCTAAACCCTAAGAAAGAGACAGTCTTTATGCTTTTCCTCTTTATTAATTATTTTATGACTATTTAAGGCTTATTCAAGGGGGACTAAATTATCTCTATGAATAATTTCTTTAAGGGGTTTATCTTCCGAGTTTAAGAAAGCTTTTATTTCTTGGGAGGAAAAGGCAACTAAACCTTTAGCTATGGGTTTTCCTTTTTCATTTAGGCATTCCACACAGGCCCCTTTTTTAAAATCTCCTTCTATTTTTTGTATTCCTCCTATTAAAAGACTTCTTCCTTCTAACAATAAAGCCCGGCTGGCTCCTTCATCTAAAAAAAGTTTTCCTTCAGGCTTTAAATAATATTTGATCCAAAGTTTTCTTGTGGGAAGGGTCTTTTTTTGAGAAGCAAAGATGGTGCCTACGGGTTCACCACTAAAGAATTTTTCAAATACTAAAGGAGTTTTTCCAGGTAAGAGAACCATAGGAATACCTGCAGAGGTCACCATTTCACCTGCCACTAATTTAGAATACATACCGCCCCTTCCTAATCTCCCTGGTTTAGAACCAGCCATCTGTTTTATCTCCGGGGTTACTTCCTTTACTAAGAAAATCTTTTCAGCCTGAGGATTAACCCGGGGATCTTCTTTGTAAAGAGCATCTATATCGGAAAGAATAAAAAGGGCTTCAGCTGGTAAAGCTATAGCTACCAAGGCAGATAAAATATCATTATCACTAAAGCGAATCTCTTCAGTAGCCACTGTGTCGTTCTCATTAATAATAGGAATTACCCCCCAATAGAGAAGGGTTTGAAGAGTCTTTTTAGCATTTAAATAACGTCCTCTCTCAGAAAGATCTTCACTGGTTAAAAGCACTTGAGCTACTTTTAAACCATATTGGGCAAAAACCTCTTCATAGGCTTTAATTAGATCCGCTTGCCCACAGGCTGCTAAAGCTTGTTTTTCTGAAAGAGAAAGGGGCTTCTTTTGAATTTTAAGCTTACTCCTTCCACAAGCTATAGCTCCTGAGGAAACTATAATTACCTTTTTATTAGCTTTGTAAAATCTTTGCACCTCATATCCTATATTAGAAAGGACATAGTAATCCAAACCTTCATCGTTTTTAGTAATAACCGCACTGCCTATCTTTAGAACTAAAATTTTAGCTGACTTAAGTTGTTCTAAATAGAGGTTTCTTCTTTCCATAAAAGATTTTCTTTAGCCCTTTCTTTATTAACTAAAGTGTAAAGTTTATAAAGAAGCTCATTAAGTCCCTCTCCTGTTATAGCGGAAATAGGAAAGATTTTAGATTGCCTTTCCAAGGGAAAGGTTTTTTTTATTTTTAAAAGCTTTTCTTTTTTTTCCTCCAAGGGAATTAAATCTACTTTATTAAGGGCTATTAAAAACTCCTTTTCTAAAAGAGTAGGATTATAGAACTCCAACTCTTTTTTTAAAATTTCAAAATCCTTAGCTACCTCCTCCTTAGATATGTCTAAAATATAAAGAAGAACCCGGGTTCTTTCAATATGGCGCAAAAAGTCTAATCCCAATCCTTTTCCCAGATGGGCTTTTTCAATGATTCCGGGGATATCCGCTACGATAAAAACATCTTCTTCGTTTAATTTAACCACTCCTAAATTAGGCTGAAGAGTAGTAAAAGGATAATCGGCAATTTTAGGTTTAGCGGAGCTTATACGGGAAAGAAGGGTAGATTTTCCTGCATTAGGAAAGCCTACTAACCCTACATCAGCAATTAGTTTTAATTCAAGGATAAGCCATCTTTCCTCACCAGGGGTTCCAGGTTCGGCAAAACGAGGAGTCTGTCTTGTAGGAGTGGCAAAATGGGAATTTCCACGGCCTCCTTTTCCTCCTTTAGCAACTACAAGAGTTTGTCCAGGCTTAACTAAATCTCCTAAAATCTCTCCTGTTTCCGCATCCTTGACGATTGTTCCCACAGGAACCCGTAAGATCAGATTTTCTCCATCTCGACCTTTCATCTTCTTTCCTTGCCCTGGGTATCCCCTTTCAGCCCTAAAATGAGTTTGGTGATAAAAATCGTAAAGGGTGTGTATCTGAGGATCAGCTACTAAAATCACATCCCCACCATCTCCACCATCTCCCCCATCAGGACCACCCTTAGGCACATATTTTTCCCTTCTAAAACTTACACAACCAGGCCCACCATCTCCGGCTTTTACATAAATTTTAGCCTGATCTACAAAACGAGCCATAAATTTGATTTTAATAGATCTTCCTTAGATTGGCAATCTCCTAAATAGATAAAAAGAGTCTTATTTACCAGGTTTAGGATGACAAAGAAGGGGTTAAACCTTGGGAAACCTTAAAGGGATATTGGAATCCAATAGAGAATAGGTTAAAATTCCTAATAGCTCAAGGGGAGATTTTATGAAAAAGGTTTTAATTCTTGGGTTAGGAAATATCCTTTTAGGAGATGAAGGCCTGGGAATAAGGGCTCTTAAAGAATTGGAAGAAGATTTTATTTTTGAAGAGGGAACTGAACTTTTAGATGGGGGAACAGGAGCTTTCTTTCTCTTGCCCTATTTAGAAAAAACTGATTATCTTTTAGTTATTGATGCTATTAAAACAGGAGCTTCTCCAGGTTCGGTGATCTTTGAGTCAATAGAAAAGCTTCCTCAGGAAACCTTAGAAAAACTTTCCCTTCATGAAGTCTCTCTTTTAGATCTTTTACATCTTCTTGAATTTAAAGGAAAAAAATTGGAAAAGATTGTTATTGCAGGAATTGAGCCTAAGAGACTGGAAGTAGGAACATCCCTTTCCTCAGAAGTTGAAAAGTCTTTACCTTGTCTAAAAGAGATGGTTCTTCAAGTCTTAAGATCTTGGGGAATTAATTATTTTCCTAAAAGGTTTTCTGAAAAAAGAACTCCGTAATAGGCTTGACCAAGGGAGATACCACCATCATTAGGTGGAACAAGTTGATTAAAATAAACCTTTCTTTTAGCTTTTTTCAATAATTCTATACACTTATTTAAGAGAGGGGCATTCATAAAGACTCCGCCAGAAAGAGCGATTTTAGAAAAATCCCAAATTTGGGCTACCTTTGAAATGGTTTTCGCTAAACCGTTAATAAAGTAACTTACTGCCTTTTCCGGCTCCTTTATATCTTCTAAGGTTCTTCTTATCACCTCTTCCCAATCTAAATAATTTTTATGTAGAGAAAAAGGATAAGCAGAGTTATATTCCCTTCTATAGAGGCTTTCAAGTTTCATGGGAGCTTCTCCGGTATAAGTATTGTAATAACAAACTCCTAAAAGAGCTGCTATTCCGTCAAAAAGTCTTCCTACGGAAGAGCAAGGAGGAGAGTTTATTTCTTTTTCCCAAGCCAGATAAAGGTTTATAAGTTCTTCCTCTTTGAAAGTTTTTAAAAAGGGAAAGTCCAAAATAAAAGTTTTTTCTTTATAGATTTCAAAAAGAAGGGCTAAGGCTATTCTTCTTGTGTCTTTGATAGCCCTTTCTCCTCCGATCAGACGGTAAGGCCTAAAAGTAAGAATCCTTTCTGAGTTTAAGCCTTCTATTTGAAAGAATTCTCCTCCCCAAACAGTTTTATCAAGCCCGTATCCCGTTCCATCCCAAGCTACTCCTAAGATCTTCTCTTCGGCTAAGTCTTCCTTTTCAGCTATAACTGAGTATATATGAGCCAAATGATGTTGCAGAGGTAGAAGGGGAATCCCTTTTTTTTCAGCCCACTCTTTAGCCCATTTAGTAGTGTCATAACCAGGATGACAGTCACAGATAATTAAAGTAGGTTTTAGCTTGTAAAGAATTAAATAATCTTTGAGGGTGTTTTCGGCGTGTTTTAGGGTGCTCCAATTATCTAAGTCTCCTATATGTTGAGTTAAAAGAATTTTATTCTTAAAAGCTAAGGCCAAAGTATGTTTTTCTTGAGCCCCAAAAGCTAAAATTACCTCCTTTGTAAATTTTTTGATAAATAAAGGTTTGGGAACATAGCCTCGAGCCCTTCTTATAGAAATATAAACCCTTTCCTTTACTTTTTTTATAACCGAGTCATCCAATCCTCTTTGTATGGGTCGATTATGAAAGAGAAAATAGTCACAAACTTCTTGAAGTTTGGCTAAGGCTTCTTGATTGTCAAAAATTATAGGTTCTTCAGAAATATTTCCTGAAGTGGCAATAACCGGAAAAGGAAGCTCTCTTAATAAGAGCTGATGTAAAGGGCTATAAGGGAGAAAAACTCCCAAGGTATTTAAACCTTCGTTTAAATTTTTAGGTAACCCTCCTTTATAAGGTAATAAGAGGATTGGGGCTTGAGGAGAAAGAAGAAGCCTCTGGTCTTCTTCAGAAAGAGCTACATAGTCTCTAAGTTGAGTAAGGTCTTTAAACATAATAGCCAAGGGTTTTTTACTTCTTTTTTTCCTATATCTTAACCTTTCAATTACTTCAGGGTTATCCGCTCGAGCTATTAAGTGAAAACCAGTTAAACCTTTTAAAGCTAAGATAGCTCCCTTTTTAAGGACCTCTTGAGCTAAATGAAGGGCTAATTCTCTTTCCGCTACCTTTTCACCATTAGCCTTGTAAAATTCTAAATAGGGTCCACAATGGGGACATGCTATAGGTTCGGCATGAAATCTTCTATTATCAGGATCTTTATATTCCCTTTCACACTCCCAACAAAGGGGAAAGATTCTCATAGTAGTATTCTTCCTTTCATAGGGAAGTTTTTCTATGATACTGAATCTCGGACCGCAGAGGGTGCAAGTAATAAAGGGATAAGAAAAGCGTCTGTCCTCAGGAGTAAATAACTCTTTTAAGCAATCTCTACAGAGGCCTAAATCTGGCAATATATCTAATTCAATCTCACCTTCTCCTTCACTTTCAATTACTTTAAAATCGGTTAAGTTTTGAGCTTCAGTCTCTTTTGTTCTAATTTCATAAATTTGAGAAAAAGGAGGTGCCTCTTTTAAAATTCTTTTTTGAAATTCTAAAAGATTTTCTTCTTCTCCTTCTACATAGATTTGGACCCCCTCTAAGGAATTTTTAATCCACCCCTTTAGTCCCAACTCCTTAGCTAATATATAAACAAAAGGTCTAAAACCCACTCCTTGAACTATTCCGATCACCTTGAACTTAAAACCTTTCTTCATCTTCAATCTCTATGGTTTTAAGGACTAAATCTAATCCCCTTAAGATCTCTACATTGAAACTTTGGCAAAAAGGGCACTGCGCTGAATTGGTTTGGGGAAAACCCTCTTTACCACATTTAAAACAAAGGACCTTTAAAGGATCTTCTTCCAAAATCACCTCAGCCTCCTCTATCAGAGTTCCCTCTTTATAGGTTAAGATTACCTCTTTTAAATAATCTCTGTCTATACCTGAATATGTTCCAACTAAAAGGACAACTTTGTTAACTTTCACTTTTTTCCAATCTTTAAGATGGTTGTCTAATTCCCTAAGCAAGCTTAGAAATAGCGAATATTCGTGCATTTAACAAATACGAGGAAAGAGTTCTCCTTGGGGTGGTTCTAAAATTCTTTGAGTTTGATAAGGTGTTTTCAGAAAGACCTTAGGTGAAGAAGTTTTCTCTAAGACCCTTCCAATAAGTTTAGCCTCTTTTCCTAAGGGATGTTTTCTTAACAAGGCCAAAACCTTTTCCGCTTCCCTTTCCGGAAGGGCTATAATAGCTCTTCCTTCACTGGGAAGATGATAGGGTTCAAAGCCTAAAATTTCGCAAAAAGTTCTAACTTGGGCTTTTAAAGGAATTTCTTCTTCATAAATAAGAATATTAACTCCCGAAGCCTTAGCCCATTCATAAAGCACTCCAGCTAAACCTCCCCTAGTAGGGTCTCTTAAGGCATGGAGTTCAAATTCACTTTTAAAAAGGGGTTCTAAAAGGGGGAAAAGAGGGGCACAATCACTCTCCAAGGCCACTTCAAATTTAAAACCCTCTCTTTCTGCCAAAATACAAACCCCATGATCTCCCAAAGATCCAGTAACAATAATTACATCTCCTGGTCTTAAGTTTTTTGTCGATAAACCAGGATAAATTATTTCCCCTATCCCTGCGGTATTAATATAAATTCCATCACCTCCTCCCCGAGGTACCACCTTAGTATCTCCAGTCACTATGAAAACTTCATTTTCTTCAATTACTTTTTGCATACTTAAAAGAATCCTTTCTAAATCCTTGAAAGGAAAACCCTCTTCCAGAATAAGACCTAAGCTCAGAAATTTAGGCTTAGCACCCATAACGGTAAGGTCATTTAAAGTGCCGATTATAGAGAGTTTTCCAATATCACCACCTGGAAAAAAAATCGGTTTGACTGTGAAGGAGTCAGTAGTAAAAGCTATTCTTTTAGAGGAAATTTCAAGGGGAGTAGCATCTTCTAAAGAATTAAGAAAGGAATTTCCTAAATATTTTAAAATAAATTTTTCTAAAAAATTTTGAGTTTCAAGCCCGCCTTCACCAATACTTAAAGTAAGAATTTCCTCCAAAGAAAATTCCCTCTCTATCCTTCCTTTAAGTCCCCCTTTATCACCTCAAGCCCTAAAGTGGCCTTTTCTACTTCCCCGGATTACTTCCAATAAAGCTAAATCAGCTTCTTCCTCCAGAATAACAGAATTAGATGCCCATCCGAGTTTTTTTAGTCCTGGAAGACGTTAGCTTTTCCATTTCTTTAATTTTATTATAATATTTAGAGTATAGACCAAAAAGAAGGAGGTGCCAAGATGAAAAAAATCTTCTTTTTTCTAATTTTGGGGCTTTTTTTAGGTGGAGTAGTCTATGCTAAGATGCCAGGGAGTCCTCTTCAAGGAAAAGGTTCTGAAATAAAAGAAAGTAAAAGGGAAAACAAAACTATAGAAAAGAGAAAGGGACTTCAGCATAAGAAAAAAGGAGCTATTCCAGCCACTCCTGCTCAACCTTCAGAAGGAAGAGGACCTGCTACTCCAGCTATCCCTGCTACCCCTCCTTCTAAACAATAATAAAAATATTTATCTCTTGAAAAAAGGAAAAAAGGTGGTATTTTTAAAATTGAGAATGAATTTTAATGTATATTAAAAAATGGAAGGAATCATAGAAGAATTTAGAAGATCAATTAAAGAGAGAGGTTTAAAGTATACTTTAGAGCGCGAAGAGATTTTGCAAGAAATTCTTATTATTGACGGGCATTTTGATGTAGATGAGCTTTTTTTAAGATTTAAAAATAAAAAAAGTAAAATTTCTAAAGCCTCTATTTATAGGACTTTAGCTCTTTTACAAGAATTAGGTTATGTTCAAGAGGTGTATAAGCAAGGTGGGCATGCCCATTATGAGGTAACCCTTAATAAAAAGCCACACATTCATTTTATTTGTATTAAGTGTCATAAAATAGAAGAAATTTTTGATTCAAGAATTGAAGAAATTATCAAGGAAAGAGAAAAACAAAGGGGTTATAAATTTTTGACTTATCATTTAGATGCTTTTGGGGTCTGTGAGGCGTGTAAAGGAGGTGGAGTATAAATATGACTTTAAAAGAGGCGGGCTGTGGTGATAGAGTAATTATTAAAGATTTTCTTGAAGAGGAAGAAATCTTAAAAAAACTTTTAGCTATGGGTTTGCGTAAAGGATCTCAATTTGAGGTTTTGAAAAAATGTGGAAGAAATATTTTAATTAGAAATGGAGTAAACCGGTTAATTTTAAGTAAAGAGCTGGCTGAAAAGATTTTGGTAGACCTTATAGAAAGAAGAGATGAGTTCTGTGAAAGGGAACTTTCTTGTGAGTTTATTGATGAGACCTGTCCTAAAGAAGAAATTACTAATTTTTCTTCTTTCCAAGGGGAAAACTCTTTTAAGAAAGATAGCCATGGGAATAAACCCCGAGAGAGAAAAAAATGGAGTTTTTTTTCTAAACTTTGTCCTCTTTTATCTTTTAAAGATAAATGAAAAGGATCCGAATCCTTTAAATAGGTAATCCGAATGTAGGGAAGACAAGTCTTCTTAATCATTTAGCTGGAACTAATTTACTCTTTCTCCATCCCTTTTTCGGTTTTTTCTTCTTAGGCCTTATTCTTTATATGATTTTCAAATTAGTTTCTGATCTTTCTTCTCCTTTAGTGGATTTTATAGATGTTTTTTTTCAAGATTTTTTTTAAAGCTTTTTTATTGCATTTTTTAAAAGAGCTTAACTTTTCTTCCTTGGGACAGGCTTTTTTAGTTGAAGCTATTTTAGGTGGGATAGGGACGGTATATAGAATAGGGCTTCACGGACAAAGTATTATTCCCATAGCCTCAGGATTGGGTTGTAATGTTCCAGCTATACTTGATAAAAAAGGAACTTTCCCATTTTATTATGGATTTACCTCCCTATAGAGTTCCCTCCCTTAAGGTCCTTTTTTCTATAGTAATGCTTCATACTAAAGCTTTTCTTATTAGAGCAGGAACAATTATATTTTTGATTACCTTAGGGGTGTGGTTTCTTTTAAATTTGCCCTATGGATTCCCTTATTTCGGCTTTTTTAGTTCGAGAGGATATTTTAAGTAATTTGGGAGTTATTTTGGAGGTAGAAAAAGGAAGAGGAAATAAAGGAAACTTCTTTATATTTAGCCCTTAAAGAGCAAGCCCAAAAGTTTCTTTTAGCCCTTAAAAGGGCTATCCTTTCCGTTTTTAGTCTCTATCCCGAAAGTTTTAAAGTAGAAGAAGAAAGTTTTCTCAGACTAAGAAGTAAGGAAAGGAAATCTTTTCTTTTTCTTCAGCCTTAGCCTTTTTAATTTTTGTGCTTATCTATAATTCCTGTGTAGCCACCTTTGTTACTATGGGGAGAGAAAGTTCTAAAGAGTGGGCTTTAGGTTTTTTAGTTTATTTTATCTTAGCCTGGCTTTTAGCTTTTTTAGGTTACCAAATTTTTAGTTTTAAAAAGGTAATCTCCTTTCCCCTAACCCGCCTAAGCCCTTTAATTCAACCCTAAAGAAAAAGTTGGTCTCTTTGGGGGTAATATAGGCCCCTAATCCCAAGAGATAACAATCATGAAGATAGAGTCCTTCTATTTTTTGCTCTGTTGTCTCCTTAGTCTTGAGATTTTTAGAGGCATAATAATTGACCAAAAGTTTATCTTTTAAAAGATAAGATAAATTAAGGTTAACCTGTTTGGTATTCCAAGCTTTGTCTTCTTGATAGATAAATCCTATATTATCTAAAACCAGGTTTCTTAAATTAAAACTAAAGGTATGTTTTTTTAATCCGTATCCGTAAAAATTATAGGTAGTATCATATTTTAGAGAAAAAAAGTCTTTCCATTGAGCTATAAGGCGTAAAGAAAGATCTGAAAAGGAGCGTCTCTCAGAGGAGGTAGAAGTTATAGACATTTCATCTTTACTAAGGTCATAAAATTGATAAGCATTAATTATTAAAAAATTTTTTTGTTTTTCTGAGCTAAAATATTGCCAAAGCCCATATTCTATTCCCTTTTTCTTAGCAACTAAGGTGTCTTCATAGATAAAAAAAGGAGGGGCAGAATTATTTAAGGGTTTTTTGTAATAAAAGGTGGCATAAGGTTTTAAAGTATGTTGAAATTTTAAAGGCTCTTTTCCTAACTCTATAAAATAGGATTTGTAAAGAAGGGAATATAAACTAAGAGTAGTTTCTAATAAATTGAAATTAAGATTTTTATCTTCCCAGGCCTTTTCTTTGGAGAGGAAATAGAAAAAGTTTTTATAATTTATTTTGAATTCACTTTTTAAAAATTGATAAGTAAAGGGGTAGGTGAGTTCCCAATTTAGCCCCCATCGGTGGCCGTAATAATTTTTTTCCCGATAAAAATAATTATAGTCTAAGGAGAGGGAGGGGAGAAGGTTTTTAAATTCAAAAGGTAAGAGAGAAGACCGGAGAGAGAATAAGGGTTGGAATACCTCCCTTTTATCTCCTAACCCTTCATAGTCAAGATAGGAACTTTGAAGACGTTGATAAAAACTGTTTTTAGTATATTGAAGCCAAAGAGTAGATTGGCGATGGTCTTGAGTTTTGTCTCCTATATCCCTTTTAAATCTTTCCAGATAAAGCCCCTTTACATTATCAAAACCTCCTTCTCCTAAATTTAATTCTTCTAAGAAACCTTTATCTGAGAGAAAATCCAAGTCTAAATGGAGATCCCAGTTGGATTGAGTTGAAAAATCTATTTTTCCGGTAATCCAATAGCGCTCTTTGGGAGCTTTTTCAGTTGCGTATTCTAATTTTTCGGTGTCTTTTAAATAGCGAATTTTAAAAATTCCCCTTATATCATCAGTTAGAGCTACTTGATTTTCTATGTCCCATAGGATTCCTCTTTTAGTAGTAAAAAGAGGGGAAAAGGTAAAGTCAAATTGGTCTGTTAAAGGCAAAAAATAAGGGATTTGAAGTCCAAAGCCTAATCTACTTCCCTGGAAAATTCCAGGGAAAAGGAACCCAGCCTTTCTTGGTTCTAAAATAGGGAGACTAACCTTAGGTGTATATAACTTTTTGGGAAGATATAAAAAGGGAAGACTTTTCATTCGGAAAGTAGTAGCCTCGGCTGTAGAAAGTCCCTCCGAAGTAAATAGAAGGTCTTTGACCTCTATGCTCCAAGGCGGAAAAATTTCTTTTTCACAGTCCATTTCACAGGTGGTAAGAAGAGCTTTTTTAGCTGTATATTCATTTAGGGCATTTTTTTTAAAGTCCCAGGCTTTAATTTTAATTCCCTGATTTTTAAAAGCCAAAAAGATCTGATCGCTATGAATCTCGTTATTTCTGAGATCCAAGTAAGCTCTATCCCCAATTAGGGGAGAATTTTGAGAAAGGTCAAAGATTTTAAAATTATAAAGCTCTAAAAGATCCGTTTCCGGCTCATAAATACCTCTTTCCGCATAGACTAAAAGGGAGGGTTTTTCAAGAATAATATGACCTTCTACATATATTTTTCTTCCACCTTGTAGAACTTCAACTCTTTCAGCGGTTATCTCCAGAGCCTTAGCCTTAGGATAGGCATAAAGAAAGCTTTGAATCCAAAGAACAAGAATTAAGCAGGTTAAAATTTTTTTCAGATTAATCAAGTAAGTCAGGGATGCTATTCTTCTTCTTCCTCTCCTTCTCCTAAAAGTTCTTCAACTTCTTCCCTTCCGTATTCCATCTCTTCTGTTTGTTCTTCATCCTTTCTTAAAAGTATTTCCATGAATTCACCTACATGGGTTTTTTCTTCTCTGGCTACGTCTAAAAGGATAGTTTTTAAATTTTCATCTTCCGTTAAAGAGGCTAATTGTTCATAAAGATTAATGGCATCCAGCTCAGCCATAATAGCTATTCTTAAAATTTGTTTGTCTAAATCCTCTTCTTCAATTCTGTCTAAATCAAAAGGGATTTTGGAAAGCATAAAAACCTCCTCTTTTGTATTTAAGAAAATATTTTAGTAAAATTATGGAAAGAAGTCAATAGAACTTAGATAAAAGTTCTCTTTCAATTTTTTCGGAAAGAAGTCTTTGTTTTTCCCAATTTCCAAAGATCTGTCCTTGAGGGAGATATTTCCTTATAAAGTTGAAGATTTCTTCAGAGATTTGTCCAGATGGTTTTTTCCTGAAAGGGGTTTGGGGAAGGGGTAAAAAGGTGTGAGCATGAATAATAGCTCCCTTTTTAACCAATTCTTCCATAAGTTTTATAGTTTCTTGACGATCCTCTTTTTTTTCACCGGGAAGGCCAAAGATAAAATCCACTTTAGCTTTTAAACCAGCTTGAAGAATTAGTTTTACCGCTCTTTTAATATCTTCTACCGTATGCCCTCTTTTGAGATAATTAAGAATTTTCTCACTTCCGGTTTGAGCTCCCACAACTAAGCTGTCATTAGCACAATAGGTTTTTATTAGTCTTAGGGTTTCTTCTGTTATATGTTCAGGGCGAACCTCGGAGGGAAAGGTTCCAAAAAAGATTCTTCCCTTAAAGTTTTTACAAAGTTTGAAGAGTTCGGAAAGCAAGGTTTCTAAAGCCTGCATATTTAAGGTCTTGCCGTCTGGAGATCCATAAGAAAAGGCATTTGGGCTTATAAACCTAAGATCCCTTATACCTCTTTGAAGAAGTTTTTCGGCAAAGAAGAGAATGCTCTCAATTGAACGATGGCGCACTCGGGTTCCGAAAAGCCTAGGTGTTTGACAATAGCTACATAAAAAGGGACACCCCCGGGTAATCTCTATCGGTCCAACCTTAGCCAATTTTAAAGAAAAGGGCGGAAATTTTTCTAAATCTATAGGTTCAGCCTTTCCTAAATTTTGAATTGCCGAACCCTCTATAAAAGATAGACCCTTTAGTTGAGGAGTATAATCCTCCCTCTGAAGAGCCTTTAAAAATTTCCTAAAAATAAACTCACCTTCTCCTAAAAAGAGATAATTAAACCCTAAGGGATAAAGACTTTGAGGAAGACCGGTAGTATGAGGTCCTCCAGCACAGAGATAAAAAGGCTTTTTAAAGAGATACTTTTTAATTTCAGTAATTAGCTCTTTAATTTCCCAATATTGAGGAGTAAGAAGGGAAAAGAAAAACCAAATCTCATCCTGCCTTTCTTCAATCTCCTTTAAACCCTTTAAAAGATCTTCCCTTTTATTAAAGAAAAAGACTCTGAAAAAGGGTTCTTCAATCAGATCTTCAACAGCCCCAAGAAGGGTATTAAAACTGTATTTATTTGACGAAGAATACCAAAAAATTAGAGCTCGCCTTTTCATAATACTCCAAAAACTGCCAGCCCGATTCTTAAAAGCCCTTAGCCATCTTAAATTCTTTTTTACTAAAAGCCAAAGGATAGGTAGAAATTTTATAAAATTAGGACATAATTAAAAGTAGTATGAGATGTCCTAAATGTAAAGAGCCGGAAACCAAGGTGATTGATTCCCGAATAGTAGGAGAAGGTTTTACTATTAGAAGGAGGCGTGAATGTCTTCAGTGTGGTTATAGGTTTACTACTTATGAGAAATTAGAATTAGATATAGTAATCATTAAAAAAGATGGAAGACGAGAACCCTATGATAGGAATAAATTGCTCTTGGGTATCCGGAAAGCTTGCCATAAAAGACCTATTAGTGAAGAAACTATTCAAGTTTTTATTAATGAGTTGGAGTTAGAGCTTATCCAAAGAGGAGAAAGAGAAATTCCAGCCTCTTTCTTAGGTGAAAAGATAATGTCAGCCTTAAAGAAATGGGATAAGGTAGCCTATATTCGTTTTGCCTCTGTTTATAGGGATTTTCAGGATGTAGAAGAATTTTTACAAAGCATTAAGGAGCTTAAAAATGATAAGCCCTCAAGAGAAACTGATTTTTCCTCTTGACTTTCCGGAAAAAGAAGAGGCCTTAGCCTGGGTCCATAGACTCTCTCCCTATGTAGGAGTTTTCAAGATAGGGTTAGAACTTTTTACTAAAGAAGGTCCTCAACTAATTGAGGAAATAAAAAAAATAACTTCAGCTAAAATTTTTTTAGACTTAAAACTTTGTGATATTCCTAATACTGTAGCAGGAGCGGTAAGGTCTATTAGTAGCTTAGGAGTAGATTTTCTCACCCTTCATATTTTATCAGGAAGAAAGGCTTTAGAGACAGCTATTCAATCTGCTCAAGGAGGGTTGAAACTTTTTGGAGTTACTATCTTAACCTCCCTGGATAGGGGAGACCTTTTAGAGTTAGGTTTTAGCGGAGAGTTAGCAGGAGAGATAGAAGATTTGGTTTTAAAGTTAACTCGCTTAGCCTATTCTATAGGAATGGATGGAGTGGTAGCTTCAGCTAAGGAGTTAGCCCTTCTAAAGGAGCATTTTCCTAATTTTTTAGTTATTGTTCCTGGAATAAGAAAAGAAAAGGGCCTTGATGATGATCAGCAAAGAACAGCCACACCCTATCAAGCTATTTTGAAGGGAGCTGACTATTTAGTGATTGGAAGACCTATCAGGTTAGCCGAAAATCCAGAAAGGGAAGTTGAAAAAATTTTAGAAGAAATAGAGATGGCTTTGAAGGAGAGGAAATGTTTAGAAAAGCTATCGTAGATTTACCACTTCATGGGGGTAAATGTCCGCCTTGGCTTTTTGAAAAAATGCAAAGGTTAACTCGGGCTATTTTTCTTATTATCTATCAAGAATTTGGGAGAGAGGAAATCCTTAGAAGACTTTCTGATCCCTTTTGGTTTCAAGCTCTTGGATGTTTAGTAGGCTTTGATTGGCATTCTTCGGGGCTTACTACTACCTTAGGCGGAGCCATTAAGACCGCTTTAGAGCCCTATTTTCAAGAAATGGGTTTATATATCTGTGGGGGGAAAGGGAAAAGAGCCTTGGCTACACCTCAAGAAATAGAATTTTGGGGAGAAAAAAGTGGTTTAAAAGATAAGTTTTCTTACTATACAATTTTAAGTCGTTTGGTTGCCCGAATAGATAATAATGCCCTTCAAGATGGATTTAATCTTTATTTTCACCTCTTTATCTTTTCAAAAGAGGGAAGTTGGGCAGTAATTCAACAGGGTATGGATGAAAAAATTTTTTATGCCAGAAGATATCATTGGTATAGTCAAAGTATTAAGGATTTGTTAAATAATCCCCATTCCGGAATCTTTTCTAATATTAAAAAAGAAGAAGTTTTAAATTTGGTGGCTGAAGAGAGTTCTGAGGTTAGATCCCATATTTTAAATCTTCTTAAAGAGAGATTGGAAGTGATTTTAAAGGAGGTGAAAATAAAGGAAAGGCTCTTTTTTAAAAGAGAACATTCTTTAAAAGAAAAGGATTTGTCTTATAAAATTCTTCCTAAAATCTGGGAAAAGACTTATGCTAATCCTCCTCAAGATTTTAAGGAATTACTTTTAACCCCTGAGCTTGGAGCTAAAGCCCTAAGAGCCTTGACTTTAACAGCTGAATTAATCTATGACGCAAAGGCCTCCCGTGTAGATCCAGTTCATTATGCCTTTGCCCACGGAGGGAAAGACCGCTATCCCTATAAAATAGACCTAAGGGTTTATGAGAATACCCTTAGAGAATTAGAAGAAATCCTTTTAAAAGCTCCTTTAGCCCTTTCGGACAAAAATAACCTTTTAAAGAGATTACCCCAGCTTTTTATAAAAATTTAGGTTTTTTTATAAAAAACTTAAACATTTTTATGATTTTAAAGAAAGATTAGCTAATTTTTAGACATATTTTTCTATATTTAATCTTGACATTTAAAGAGTTCAAAATAAAATTTAGAGCTTAGTTAGGAGGGGGGAGTGTCAGTTTTTGAATTTCTAAAAGAAAAGGAAAAGTATATCTATAAGGAATGGTTGGATCTTTTTCTGAAAGATTTAGGGAAGGAGGTAGCCTCATTTGTTAAAAGAGAGGTAGATCAGTTTACGAATCCTTTAGCTTTTCATCTTCAGGAATCTCTTAAAGGAATTTTGGAAACCTTGGTAGGAGAGTTTATAAATTCTTCTGTAGATGTTTATTTAGAAAAATTGGCTCAAATTAGGGCGGTTCAAGAAAGAAAGATTTCTAGCGCTGTCAAGTTATTTATAGATTTAAAAGGAATAATTAGAGAGAAATATGGAGAGGAAATTATTAAAAGGTTCGGAGTGGGCGATTTATTAAGGGTTGAAGATAGAATTAGTGCTATGATGATTCGGTTTTTAGATTATTATCAAAGTTATAGAGAAAGATTATACGAAAACCGAGTAGAGGAATTTAAAAGAAATAACTTTTTACTTTTAAAAAGAGCGGGTTTTATAGAAGGAGAATTTTTTTTTAAAAATATTAGATTAGAGAGGGGAGAGGGGTATGAATCTGATATTTAGTTTTGGAGTGCTACTGATTTTAATTTTAGTGCCTGTTGTGGGAGTTGGAGTTTTAGGGCTTAAAAGTCTTTTTGCTATTGTTATTCCCTATTTAGCCTTTGCTATTTTTCTTTTGGGGTTGATTTATAAGATGATCTATTGGGCTAAATCACCTCAGCCTTTTAAGATTCCTACTACTTGTGGTCAACAAAAAAGTCTTCCTTGGATTAAACATAGTAAATTAGAGGCTCCTGCCTCTACCTGGGAGGTTTATTTGCGGATGTTTTTTGAAATCTTCCTTTTTAGGAGTCTTTTTAGAAATTTAAGGGCCGATTATGATGGAAAGAAGCTTATATATGGATCAGCTAAATGGCTTTGGCTTGGGGCTATTCTTTTTCATTTTTCTTTTCTAATAATTTTAGTTAGACATTTAAGATTTTTTGTTTATCCTGTGCCAGAGTGCTTAAAGGTTATTGACTATGTAGATAGTTTTTTTCAAATAGGGCTACCTCCGATTTATACTACAGATCTCTTAATTCTTTTGGGATTAGGTTTTCTTCTTTTAAGAAGACTTTTTGATAATAAGGTTAATTATATTTCTTATGCTTCCGATTATTTTCCTCTTTTATTGATTATAGCCATAGTTACTACTGGAATTTTGATGAGGCTTTTAGTTAAGCCTGATATTTATGCTATTAAGGAATTAGCCTATGGCTTAGCTACCTTTAGTCCTAATCTTCCTCAGAGAGAGATTAGTCTATTATTTTATATACATCTTTTTTTAGTAAGTGTGTTAGCAGCTTATTTTCCTTTTAGCAAACTTGTGCATATGATAGGTATCTTTTTTAGTCCTACTAGAAATATGGCTAATGACAACCGGATGGTTCGGCATATTAATCCTTGGGATTATCCAGTAAAATATACAACCTATTGTGAGTGGCAAGAGAAATTTAGAGAGGTTATGGAAGAAGCTGGTCTTCCTATTGATGAAGAGTGGTGTAAGGAAACTCAAAAGTAGGCTTAAAAGAGGGAGGAGATAAGATGAGTAAACTTCCAAAAGCTGACGAATTGTTAAAAGATTTAGATTTACATAAGATGCTTGATAAGTCATGGATGGATGTTTCTGTAGAATTTAAACCAGGAAGGTATTGTTATGCCGTTGAACCTCAGGTGATGGAAGATCTGGGAAAACCCCATTTGGGAAAATGGCAGCCCCATGATGAGAAGTGGCCTTTACCTGAGGATTGGAAAGAGAGGCTTTTAAAAGGTATAAGGGATAGAATGGAGAGATTTAGATCTTTTAAGCTTTTTATGGAGATCTGTGTGCGTTGTGGTGCCTGTGCGGATAAATGTCATTTCTTTCTTGGGACAGGAGATCCTAAAAACATGCCAGTCTTAAGGTCAGAGTTGATTCGTTCAGTGATTAAGGGTGAGTTTACCTTTACAGGAAAACTTTTTGGAAGATTAGCTGGTGCAAGACCTTTAACTGAGGAGGTTTTAAAAGAGTGGTTTTATTACTTTTATCAATGCACGGAATGTAGAAGATGTTCAGTTTTTTGTCCTTATGGAATTGATACAGCGGAAGTTACTATGATAATGCGGGATCTCTTACATGAGCTTGGAATTGCTATAGATTGGGCTATGAAGCCTGTTAGATTTTCTCACTTTGTGGGGAATCATATCGGTCTTCAACCTCATACTATAAAAGAAAATATAGAATATCTCTTAGCTGATATTGCAGAAATTACTGGGATAAATTTAGAGGTTCCCATTAATAAAAAGGGAGCAGAAATCTTATTTGTTACTCCCTCCGCTGATTTTTTTGCGGATCCTGGTATTTATACCTTTATGGGTTATGTCTTACTTTTTCATCATATTGGTCTTGATTATACTATAAGCACCTATGCCTCAGAGGGAGGTAATTTTGGATTTTTTAACTCTTTTGAGTTGGCTAAGAAATTGCATGCCAAAATTTATGAGGAGGCCAGACGACTTAAGGTAAAATGGATTTTAGGTGGTGAGTGTGGTCATATGTGGAGAGTTTGGCACCAGTATCACAATACCTGGTTTGGTTCTTTTGATTATATGGAAGTGCCTAAGTCTCCTATTACAGGCACAGTTTTTGAACATGCCAAAGATAATAAGATTGTCCACGTTTGTGAGTTTACTGCCGATTTAATTGCCCACGGCAAACTTAAACTAGATCCATCTAGAAATGATCATGTGATTGTGACTTTTCACGATTCTTGTAATACTTCAAGGGGTATGGGTATTTTTGAAGAGCCGAGGTTTATTTTAAAGCATGTTTCCAATAACTTTGTAGAGATGCCTGAAAATACGATTAGGGAAAAGACCTTCTGTTGCGGAAGTGGATCTGGTTTAAACACAGATGAATATATGGAAATTAGAATGAGAGGAGGATTTCCAAGGGCTAATGCTGTTCAGTATGTTCGGGAAAAGTATGGGGTAAATACTGTGGCTTGTATTTGTGCCATAGATAGGGCTACCCTACCAACTTTAATGAAGTATTGGGTGCCAGGCGTTGAAATTTGCGGAGTCCATGAATTAGTAGGTAATGCCCTTGTAATGGACGGAGAAAAGGAAAGAACTACAGACCTAAGGTATAGACCATTAAAAGGCCAAGAGGGGGAGGTATAAAAGATGTATAATTCAGGAAAGGTTTGGATAGGAATTTTAATTTTTATTGGATTTTTTACTATTCCCTTTTGGTTAAATTTAGGAAGGGTGCAAGCCTTGCCTAAACCAGAATTACCTAAGGATAGCCAAAAATGTATAGAAGATGTAAATTATATGAGAGCTTATCATATGAAATTTCTTGAAGATTGGAGAACAAGAAGGATAAGAGAAGGGAAACCATTGAAAAATCAAGAAGAGATGTATACTATGAGTTTTCAAAAAGTTTGTCTTGACTGTCATTATATAAATAAAGAAGGAAAGGCATATGTTAGAAGTCTTCAAAAGACATGTATGAAGTGTCACACAAATAAAGAAAAATTTTGTGATAGATGTCATCAAGTTGTAGTATCTTTTCCTGATTGTTGGAATTGTCACATAGCTCCTGAGGAGGTGAAAAATGGCTCTTAAGAGAAGAGATTTTTTGAAGTTAGCTGGCTATAGTTTAGCAGGAACTTTATTATCTCTTGGAGGTGGGTGGGTAGTTGGAAGAGGCTCTGAAATCTTAGAGAAGATGGAAGATGGAGATAAAGGGGCAGTTAAATGGGCTATGGTTATTGATACCAGAGCCTTTAAAACAGAAGAGGATTTAAGAGAGGTGATTGAAGCTTGTCATAAGGCTCATAATGTTCCTGACATACCTGATAAAGAGAGAGCAGTAAAATGGATCTGGATTGATACCTTTCAAAGGGGATTTCCCACTACAGAGACTCATTATATTAGCGAAGAGGTTAAAAAGAGACCTTTTCTCCTTCTTTGTAATCATTGTGATAATCCTCCCTGTGTAAGGGTTTGTCCTGTTAAGGCTACTTTTAAGAGGGAAGATGGAATTGTCATGCAGGATATGCATAGATGTATTGGTTGTAAGTTTTGTATGGCCGCTTGTCCTTATGGGAGTAGGAACTATAATTTTTATCCTCCAAGGCAGTATTTAAAATCCTATAATCCTGAATTTCCTACTAGGACCTTAGGGGTAGTAGAAAAATGTATTTTTTGTTATCACCGCTTAGATGAAGGTAAGATGCCCTATTGTGTAGAGGCTTCAAAGGGAAAGATGTTTTTTGGAAATCTAAATGATCCTGGATCTGAGGTTAAGAAGGTTATTTCTGAGAACATTGTAATAGTAAGAAAGCCTGAGTTAAGCACTAAGCCTAAGGTTTTTTATATAATTTAAATGTCATTTTTAATAGGGGGGAAGAATGGTTGAAAAGGCTTTAAAGGGAAGTTGGAGATATTGGTTATGGCTGTTGTTTTTGGGATCTTTAGTTTTGTTTGGCTTTTCTTTCTGGCTATATGAACATCATGTAGGGGCAGGGGTAGTAACAGGGCTTCATAGAGATTTAACCTGGGGTTTTCAGATTGGACAATTAGCCTTTTTTGTAGGAGTAGCTGCCTCTGCTGTTACAATTGTAATTCCTTATTATTTACATAATTATAGAGAATATGCCAAGATTACAATTTTGGCAGAATTTTTAGCTGTAGGAGCGGTAATAATAGCTATGCTTTCTGTTTTTGTAATTATGGGACAACCTACCAGAGTAATGAATGTTTTATTATATCCTACTCCCAACTCTCTCATCTTTTGGGACTTAGTAGTTTTATCTACTTATCTTTTTTTAAACCTTCTCTGTGGTTGGGCTGTACTTCACTCTTATTACAAAGAGGGTCCCTATCCTTCCTGGGTGAAGATTTTTATTTACTGGGCTATTCTCTGGGGACCAAGTATTCATATAGTCACGGCCTTTTTACTTCAAGGTTTGCCTGGTAGACACTATTGGCTTACAGCGATTATGGCTCCTAGATTTTTAGCTTCAGCCTTCTCAGCAGGTCCTGCTCTGCTCATTATCTTAGCCCTATTAGTCAAAAAATTGGCTAATTTTGATGTAGGAGAAAGAGCCCTTCAAACAATAGCCAAAACCATTATATATGCCTTTATTATCAACTTGCTTTTCTTAGGTTTTGAGATTTTTACAGCCTTTTATAGTGATATTCATAGCCATAAGGCTCCTTTCCTTTATCTCCTCTTTGGATATGAGGGTCATAGTGAGTGGGTTTGGGCTATGTGGTTTTCCTTAGTCTTGGCAATCATAGGGTTAGTTATCCTTCTTATACCTAATTTAAGAAAGAGGGAGACAACTTTAGCCTTAGGATCTTTGGCTGTGTTTTTTTCTACTTGGTTGGAAAAGGGTTTTCTTCTTATGGTGGGAGGGTTTACTCCTAATGTCTTTGAAACGGTAACTCCCTATTTTCCTAAAGTAGGAGAAGTAGCGATTCAAGCAGGGGTTTGGTCTATAGGTTTAATTGTCATTACCATTTTATATAAGATTGCTATCTCTGTATTTCAATCCAAAGAATTAGCTGTAAAACTTCAAAAATAGAATTCCTCAAAGGGGGATCCTCCCCCCCCCTTTATTTTAATAGAATCAAACTTATATTATTTTATATTATCTATGGCTCAAAAAAGAGATGACAAAAAAATTTCAAATACCAAGACTTTGTATTGCTTCCCATAAAGGGGGAGCAGGAAAGACCCTTTTTTCCTTAGGACTAATTCAGATCTTAAGAAAAAGGAATTACAAAGTAGCTCCTTTTAAAAAAGGACCAGATTATATTGATGCTGGATGGCTTGGAAAGGCGGCAGCCTATCCCTGTAGAAACTTAGATCTCTTTCTTTTTGAGGAAGAATTCAATCTCTATTCCTTTTATCAAGGGGCTAAGGAAGCAGATTTGGCTATTATAGAAGGAAACAGGGGGCTTTATGACGGAATGGATATTGATGGATCCTATAGCACAGCTACTTTAGCTAAACTTTTAAAAACTCCCGTTATTCTTGTCCTTGATTGCACTAAGGCTACCCGGAGTATGGCAGCCCTTTTAAAGGGCTTTATAGAGTTTGATAAGGAGGTTGTCATAAAGGGGGTAATTCTTAATCATATTGTTAGAGCTCGGCATGAAAATATTATTCGGGAATCTATTGAGAAATATACAGGAATTCCAGTTTTAGGAGTTATTCCAAGACTTAAACATGGAGTTCCGGAGAGACATTTAGGTTTGATTACTAGTTGGGAAAGAAATTTAGACTTTTTGGAGGAATTGGAAGAAAATCTATTAGAGAATACAGATCTTGAAGCAATTATAAAATTAGCTATGGAGGTTTTGCCCCTTGAGATACCTAAGTTTGGCGAAGAAAGTCCCCAATATAATGTCCGAGTAGGTGTTTTTATGGATCCAGCTTTTCAATTCTATTATCCTGAAAATTTAGAGGCCCTATCTAAGCTGGGTGCTCAATTGCTTTTTATCAATTCCTTTGAGGAAAAGAGCTTACCTCAGGTAGAGGCCCTTTATTTAGGAGGAGGATTTCCTGAGGTTTATGCGGAGAGGTTGGCTGAGAATAACTCTTTAAAAGCTGAGGTTAAAACAGCTATAGAGTTCGGAATACCAGTTTATGCCGAATGCGGAGGATTGATGTATTTGGGTGAGGAAATTAATTGGCAAGGGAAAAATTTCCCAATGACTGGAGTTTTACCCATTAAATTTAATATTAATAAAAAACCTTATGGGCATGGTTATGTAATAGCTACGGTTAGGAAAGGTAATCCCTACTTTAGGGAAGGAGAGACTATCAAAGGTCATGAGTTTCATTATTCCTATCCTGCTGAAATAGGCTTTAAGGAGGGTATGGACTTTGTTTTTAAAATTGAAAAGGGAACAGGTTTTGACAGAAAGGTGGATGGAATTAAATATAAAAATTTATTAGCTAGTTATATCCATATTCATATTTTTAGTGTAAAATATTGGGCTAAAAATTTTTTGAAATTAGCTAAGGATTTTAAAAATTTAAATTAAGGAGGTGGAGAGATGTTTGAGATTACGGTAAACTATGATACCTGTGAGGCTTGTGGTTCCTGTATTGATTCCTGTCCTGCTCAGGTTTATGATAAGGGCAGCGATGATAAGCCTGTAGTTGCCAGAGCTGAGGACTGCCTTGGTTGTATGACCTGTGTTGAGGTCTGTCCGACTGGTTCTATTGAAGTTAAGGAAATATAAAGAAATTAAGGGGGCTAAAAGCCCCCTTTAAATAATGTATATTAGTCGTAAAATAGGTCCCCTTGGTTATTCCTATCGTATTTGTGAGTCCTATTTTGAAGCCCCTTTTTATAAAAGTCGGGTTATTTTAGATTTAGGAGAAAATCCCCAAGAGTATATTACCTATTATAGTGAAGTCTCCTTTTCTGTAGATATAGAAGAAGAATTATTAAAAAAAGGATACAAGACAGATCAATTTGAATTAGAAAAGCTATTTTTTCCTTTTTTGAAACCTGAGGCTAAAAGATGGGTACAATTTTCCTTAGATAGAAAGATCTCAAACACTTCTGTAGAGTTAAAAGATTTTAATTTAGAAGGGATTCATTGGTTTGATAGGCTAAGATTTATTGTCTTAAAGTTAGATCACCGTAAGCCTAAGAGAGTTCTGAATTTTAAGTTTCCCTTTTTGAAAAGACTTTTAAATAAATCTCGGGATGAGATTGAAAATTTTCTTTGGGATATGGAAGACCGTCTTACCTTCTTGGAAAGGAATCATTATATTTTAACTATATTCTCCTTAGATAAGGTAAATACCTTAGAAGAGAGGGATGAAAGGTTTTTAAGTAATCTTTGTGAAATCGCTAAGGATCCAGGATATTATATGGATCTTTCTGAAAGAGAGGTCCTTTCTAATTATTTGTCTCGTTATGTCTGGATGTATTTTGATAGGCTTCCTTGGAGAAAAATCCCGAGAATTTATCAACAAAGGGAGATTTCTCTGTATCAGGAGTTAGCTTACTACCTTAATCTTTCTTTAGAAAGACTTCTTAGTTTAGAGAAAAGAGAAGTATTAAAGGTTTTTAGAAAAAAGATCTTAGAAATTCATCCAGATAGAGGAGGAACCCACGAAGAATTTATAAAAATTAGAAAATTAATGGAAGATTTTTTAAAATTAAGGTTTAATTAAAAATTGACAAGTTTTCCTATTAGATTTCCAAAAATAGGAACTTTCCCTCGTATTTCAAGAGGAATTCTCTCCTTAGATAAGAGAAGATAGGTGATTTCTTTAGAGCGTTTCAAGAGTTCACTTTTTTGAGGTAAGAGGACTTTTATTTCTAAGCAGGTGGCAGTTTGGTTTCTGAAAACACAGGGGATCTCTTTTTGATAAGTAATTTGGACTGAAAACCTTTCTTCCTTGATATAAAGCGGTAGATTAAAGATAGCTCCTTCTTTATAATTTAGAAACCAGGAAGCTACAAACCCCGTTAATTCATCATAGATGGGAAAGGAAATTTTATATTCTTCCCTTTTTGGTTTGGGCAAGATTTTTTCAACAGTAACCTTGTTTTCTAAAATCCTGAAATGGATAATTTTTTTCCTTTCTTTAAAGCGGTCTTTAGAATTAATTGTAGTTCTTAAAGGGTAGAAGGTAGTATTATCTTTAATCTGGGTAGTCCAAGTAGCGCGGTAGGGGTAAAGAAAATTGCCTACTCCAGTAGTATAGACTATGGCTTCTACTTCTTTATCCCTGAGAATAATTTGGCTTTCTCCTAATTTAACAGAAGCATAATAAATTTCGTATTTTAAAATCTTTTCAGCATAAGTTAGATAAGGTAAAGATAGTAAAAAAAAGAAACACCCAAGGATTTTGGTAAAGAACATTCTAGGATAAAGAAAACTTTTCTTTTAATTTATTGGCTACAATTTTGGGCACAAGATCTTCTATTTGTCCGCCAAATTGGGCAGCTTCTTTAATGATAGAGGAACTTAAGAAGATATACTTTAAACTGGGGATAAAAAATATGGTATCAATGGAATTAGAGAGTTTTCTATTCATTAGAGCTAATTGCATTTCATATTCAAAATCAGAGACAGCTCGTAAGCCCCTTATAATTACACAAGCTTTTTTCTCTTTCATAAAATTTACTAACAGACCCGAAAAAGCCTCTACCTCTACTCTTTCCTCATCCAGGTTTGTTTCCTTTAAAGCAGTTTTTATCATAAAAAGGCGCTCTTCTAAGGTAAAAAGAGGTTTCTTAGTAGGGTTCTCTCCAATGGCTACAATAATTTTATCAAAAAAATTAAGGGCCCTTTTAATAATGTCTAAATGACCATTAGTTATGGGATCAAAAGTTCCCGGATAAACAACAATCTTTGGATTCATTCTTCTCCCCTTCCTTATCCTTTAAAAGGTTTATAAAAAATAGTTTAAAAACAGGTTTTTTTTCAATCTTTCCAAAGCCAAGGAGACCTTCTAAAAATTCAAAATAATTAGTTCCTTGAGTTTTATCTTGGACCACTCTTAAAAGAAAGGCTAATTCGTGAATTTCTCTTAAATCAAATTTTTCGTATCTGTATAAGCCCCAAAGGAATTTTATAAGTTGATAATTACCTTTTTCAAAATTTTCCAAGATTTTGAAAAGGGCTCCGTAATTTCTTTCTACTCCTTCGTCATAAAAAGGAAAGAGGGCTGGAAAAGATTGTAATTTAATTTCTTTTTGGGAATCTTCATAACCATAATAAAAAGGCCAAAATCTGAATTCTCTTAGACTTGAGCTGCTATTTTCTAAGACTTCCCGTTGCTTAGAAAGAAGAAGGAACCGGTGTTCCTTTTCCAAATGGGTGGTATTTCCCTTGGAAAGGGATGTTTCTTGGTAGAAATAAAAGGGCCAAAGGATAAAGAGGTCTAAAGAATCTGTTTTTTTTACATATCCATAGAAGGGCCAAATTCTTTTACCTTCTATTTCCTTGCCTTCAATGTTTCTATAAAAGGGCCAAGGCGCATCTATTTGTTTATAATAGGGATCGCTCCTATAAATTTTTTGAAAAAAGGGCCATAAATAAAGGGTCTTTTCGTAAGTATCGGTTTTTTCTCTTCCATAAAAGGGAAAATAATAGACCTTCTCCTCAAAATTTCCATATTCATCCTTATAATGGGATTTTATATAAAAAGGCCAAAGGACAAACTTTCTTTCCTCTTCTCCTTCTTTAAATTCTCCGTAAAAGGGCCATACTTTGAATCCTCTGTAAGAAGGATCCCCTTCAGTTTTGGCTTTGACAGTCCTAATAAAGGGCCAAAGAATATTAGTAACCCTGAATTTCTCATAGGTTACCTTAGAATAGAGGGGCCATAAGAAAAAGGTGATTTCTTCTTTACCAAAACGATCTTTGAGCTTTCCGTAAATAGGGAAAATTCCTCCGTAAGTATCCCCTTCAGCAGTTTTTCCTATAAAGATAGGAAAGTATTCCCATTTAGTTCCTTCTTTTTCTTCTTTAATAGGTGTTTTTTCAATTTTTTGATTAATTAAAGGAATAAGCTTAAAGGTAGTAGTTTCATTATCTGAGAAATATAAGCCTAAGGGTGCTAAAAAATAGATCCTCTTCTCTAAGGGCTCTTTTTCTGAGGAGAAAGTCTTTACTGAGGAAAAGAGAGGTCTAAGAGAGACTCCTTCTTCTTTTTCTAATTGATATTTATAAATAAAGGGACCAAGGAGTTCTAATCTTTTGGAGTGGTAAATCTTATTTTTAGAGTAAACCCCAAGGGGCCAAAGGTTTACTCGTTTTTCTACGGAATCTTCATAAGCTAAACTTAAAGAAAAACTTGCCACCAAAAATAAAAAGAAAAACCCCAAAGATCTAATAAAATTCATTAAAGTCTATTTTAAAGGATTTCTAAGTAAAAGTCAAGTAAAAATTGAAAGACTTTATTAGGCAATTTTGCTAATCCTTAAACCTCTTTTAAAGGGATATTTTTTAAAATTTTTTCTTTTAGGTGTTGGTTTAATTTAATGGCCCAGGCCAAGACTATAGCCACAGCCTGATAGAGTTCCGAAGGGATCGGTTTGTGTATTTCTAATTTATAAAGCTCTTTAACCAATTTAGAATCTTCCTTAATCGGAATATTGTATTCCTTAGCAATTTTTAGGATAAGCTCAGCTAAATAGCTCTTTCCTTTGGCTACAACTTCAGGGACTCCCTTTTCAGGGTCATATTTTAGGGCTACAGCTATTTTTTCAATCTCTTTGTCCATATTTTTAATAAATAGGATTTAGAGTTTACTTTAACAAGCTTTATGCTATAATTAATTATAATCGGAAAAAAGTAAATAACTATTTAAAGGAGGAGTGTTATGAAAATTACTTTGTCTGTAATTAAAGCTGATATTGGTGGGTTTGTTGGACATTCTACGGTTCATCCTGAGATATTAAATAAGGTAAAAGAGGTGGCTTATGAAGCCAAAGCTAATGGGATTATTAGAGATGTCTCTGTAATTACTTGTGGGGATGATATTGCTTTAGTTATGACTCATACTAAGGGAATGGAATCTTCGGAGGTCCATGAAGTAGCTTGGAAGGCTTTTAAGGAGGGGACTGAAGTTGCTAAAAGGTTAAAGATGTATGGAGCTGGGCAAGATCTTTTAACCGATGCCTTTTCTGGAAATATTAAAGGTCTTGGTCCTGGAGTAGCAGAGATGACCTTTGAGGAGAGAAAGAGTGAACCTGTAATTGTTTTCTTTGCTGATAAGACCTCTCCCAGTGCTTGGAATCTCCCCCTTTATGAGATGTTTGCTGATCCTATGAATACCGCAGGCTTAGTGATTGATCCTTCTATGCATGAAGGCTTTATATTTGATGTTATGGATGTCTATTCTGGAATGAGTATAAAATTATCAACTCCTGAAGAGCTTTATGACCTTTTAGTTTTTATTGGGGCTACCAGCAGATATTGTGTAAGGGCTGTTTACAGAAAAAAGGATGGAGAGATAGGGGCTTCAGCCTCTACGCAAAAGCTTTCTCTTACAGCAGGAAGATATGTAGGAAAGGATGATCCTGTTCTTATTGTTCGTTGTCAGAGTGGTTTTCCTGCTGTTGGAGAGGCCCTTGAACCTTTTGCTAGACCTTGGTTTGTAGAGGGTTGGATGAGAGGCTCCCATACAGGACCTCTTATGCCAGTCTCTTTTGCCCAAGCTAAACCTACGCGCTTTGACGGTCCTCCTCGGGTGATTGCAGCCGGATATCAAATTTGCGAAGGAGAACTAATTGGTCCAGTAGATCTTTTTGATGATCCCGCCTTTGATTTGGCTCGCAGCGAAGCTAACCAAATGGGTAATTTCTTAAGAAGGCAGGGTATCTTCGAACCTCATAGGCTCCCTCCTGAGGAAATGGAATATACCACTCTTCCTAAGGTTCTGGAAAAACTAAAAGATAGATTTCAACTGGTAGAGACTAAAAAACCTAAGTTTTCTACAGAAGGAGAAGTAGCGGAATAATGCATCTATCCTATTATAATATTGTCTTGGATTCTAAGGATCTGAGATTAGAAGATGAATTCTTTTTTAGGTGCTATAAAGGCATTGTTTGTTTTAATAGATGTTGTTATGATGTAAAGCTTTTGCTTACTCCTTATGATCTATTGAGATTAAAGAAAAATCTAAGGGTTTCTACAGAAGAATTCATAGAAAATTATGGAGAGGTCTTTATAGGAGAGGTAACCCAACTTCCGGTAATTTCTATAAATATGAATCCCTATGACTATAGCTGTCCCTTTTTAGACGAAAAGGAAGGATGTAAGGTTTACCCTGACAGGCCCTCTTCTTGCAGAATCTATCCTTTAGCCAGATATGTTACCGAAAAGGATGGAGAAAAAATAGAATTATATAAAATTATTCGGGAAACCCATTGTAAGGGGCATTACGAAAAGCGTCCCATAAAAGTAAAAGCCTATTTAGAAGAGCAAGAATTGCCCACTTATCATTACTTTAATGATCTTTGGGGAGAAGTAGTTTTAAAACGCCAAAAATTTTCAGATATTCCCCTTACAGGGGATCTTTTAGAATTAATCTATCTTTTAGCTTATGATTTAGAGACCTTGAAGAAAGAAATAAAAAAGGGAGAATTGACTTCCTATTTTACAAAAGGGGATATAACTCTTCCAATACAAGAGCTTCTTGAAAAAAGTTTAAAGATTATTCGGGATGAAATTCTTTCGGAAAAAACCTTAAATTGGTAGCTAATGAATATAAAAAGGGGACTTCAAAGCGAAATTAATATAATCCCTTTAGTAGATATTGTTTTAGTTATTCTCATTATCTTTATGATAACCGCTCCTCTTATGACCTCAGGGATTGAAGTAGATCTGCCAAAAACCAAAGATTCTGCCCTTACTCAAAAAGAAAGGGGGCCTTTAAAAATTGTGATTACCAGAGGAGGAGAAATTAAAATTTACGGAGAAACTCTTACTTTAGATCAACTTTCCAGATGGTTGGCCACAGCCAAGAGAAATCAATTAGTAGAGGAAGTGCAAATTGAGGCGGATAGGGGAGTGATTTATGAAGTAGTAGCTAAGGTGCTCTCTGAGGTGAAAAGAGCAGGTTTTAATCAAGTTGGGCTCTTAACCTTGCCGGAAAAATAAGATGTTCTATCCAATTGTGGCCACCTTCTTTTCTTTTTTTATAAATAGTCTATTCCTTTTTTTATTAATTTTTGGGCTTTCCTTTTCCATTAAAAAATCGGAAGAAGGGAAAGTAATTTGGTTAGATCTTTCTTCCCCCCCTTTGGGAAACCTTCAAGAAAATTTAAAAAAAGAGGAACCTTTGCCGACTCCTCATTTTGTTCCCCTTACTAAGCCTTTGTCTGCTGAAAAAAAAACTGCAGCCCTTGCCAAAAGAGAGAGGGCTTTAAGAGATGAGGAAGAGTCCTTTTTAAAGGAAAGATTGGCTAAATTGAGCCAGGTTGAAAAAACTAAGGAAGCTTTAGAAGAAAGGTCTTATTTAGAAAGAAGACTTAAAGAGCTTAAAAAAGATGATGAAAGAGGGTTATCTCAAACTTCCGATACAAAGGAAGTTCAGAACTTTCCTTCTTCTCCACCCTCAGCTAAGGAGATAAGTTTCAATTTAGGTTTCCCTGAAGGAAAACTTTCTAAGGATTACTTTCTCCTTATTAAACGTCAACTCCAGAGCCATTTTGAAGTGCCTATTTATCTTAAAAGTAAAAAAGATCTTCGAGCTTTAGTTGAAATAGAAATAACCCCTTCAGGAGATATTATAAAGATTAATTTTCTGAAAAAAGCTGAAGACCCTTCCTTTAATCAAGCTATAGAGAGATGTTTGAGATCTGTTAAAATTTTACCACCTAATCAAAAGCTTTCTCTGAAAATAGAGTTTCGCACCGAAGGAATCTCTAGAATTAGTTGACCTGTTATTTATAAAAAAATCTTTGCTTTAAAATTATTAATAATCTTAATAATTGTAATAGAGAATTTTTATTTGACTTTTAAAAAAAAAAAATTATAAGATATGTTTTAAAAAAATTTAGGAGGGGGATTATGAGAGAGAGGCGAAGTATTTGGATGTTTCTGATGTTAATGTTTCTATTAGTTCCTCTAAGTCTTTATGCAAGTTCCTCTAAGAAAAGCGGGACGGAGGGAAAGAAATCAGTTGTTTCTTCAGTTGGTAAAAAGGCAAAGACAGTAGATGAGTTGATTGCTATGTATGATTCTTCTGAGTGTGTTACTTGCCATTCGGATATTGCTGAACAGTGGCAGAAAAGTTTGCATGCCCGATCTATTTTTGGAACAGGAAGGACGATTGCTACCATTTTAACCACCTATAAGGTGGGTTTAAAAAATTTCCCTCATGCTGGGGTTAAGGATGTAAAGGATGTTAAGGTAGAACATTTGATGCTTTGTGCTAAGTGTCATTTGCCCCAATTAAAGGATGCTGAGGATAGTGTAGCCCAAGAAATTATTAAATTAGCTATTAATTATATGGAAGGTGATGAGAAGACATCTGAAAAGGCTAAGGCCAAATTAGAACAGCTTAATATTAATTGTTTAATTTGCCATCAGAGAAATGCTATTATTCATAAATGGGTAGATGGTTATCCTCAAAAAGATACTGTTTACGGTAGTAAAAACGGAGAACACCCCTTTGCCAAAATGCCTAAAATAAAAGCTGTAGATACAATGAAAGAATCTATTTTTTGTGGTCAATGTCATGGGCTTGGTCCTAATTTAGAATTAGATGAGCCTTCTCAATGCGCAACTCTTTATGGTTATTATTTATGGAGTTATGCTGCTAAGGGTGGAGAAAAGAGCTGTCAAGATTGTCATATGAGGGAAAGTGGTCTCGGACATAATATTCAAGCTTACAGAGATAAGAAGATGCAAGAAATGGCTATAGAGTTCCATACTAAGGTTAGACCTATCTATTGGAGAGATGGAGCTAAAATTAAGCCTATGCTTTATGCTCAAGTTGAGATAAAGAATAAAACTGGTCATGCTATTCCTGATGGTTGACCTACTCCTAATAGGCTGGTCCTGGAAGTGACCGCTAAAACTAAGGACGGAAAGGTAGTTTTTAAGGACAGTAAAATCTATATGCCTGTTCCTCAGCAACTCGGAAGGTTAGATAGAATGGGAAGAGGTCCCTATGATAAATCTGGTATTTTAGTAGATTGGGCTCTCCATCCTTTAGAGGAGAAAAAGGAAGAATATAGAATATTAGTTCCTGAGAAAGATGGTAAACCAGAAGCTCTTGAATATATTGTAGAAATAGAATTTTGGTATGATCCTTTTGGTTCAAGAGACAAAAACTATAGTCAACTTTTCAGAAAAAGCGTCCACGAGATCAAGTTTAGTCAAAAGGAACCTTATTAAAGTCCTGATTTAATAGAGAGGGGTTTCTACTGAAACCCCTCTCTATTTTTATAAATTTTATAAAATCTGAGTAGTAAATTTCAAAAATAGGATTAAGATGTAAAAACTTCTAAGGAGGGTATTATGGAGATAAAGATTGAAAAACCTGATGAAAAGAGGCTTTCTGATTTAAAGGTAAAATCCTGGCCTATTTGGACCAAAGAAATTTCTCGCTTTGATTGGTATTATGCGGAAACGGAGATATGTTATATTCTTGAGGGAAGGGTTATTGTAGAATTACCTGATGGGCGAAAGATAGAAATTAAAGCTGGAGACTTGGTGACTTTTCCGAAGGGTCTTTCCTGTGTGTGGGATATAAAAGAGCCCATCAAAAAACATTATTCCTTTTTATCGGAATAAATGCCTAACTGTCGTCCTTTTAAAGGTTGGTTATATAATACTAAAAAAATTCTGTTGAACGAAGTATTAGCTCCTCCTTATGATGTAGTGACTTCAGAAGAAATTAAAAGCTATAAAGAAAAGAGTCCCTATAATATTTTTCATTTAGAACTTCCCGAAACACTGGAAAAAGGTAAAGAACTTTTAGAAAGTTTTATTAAGGAAGAGATTTTTTTTCAAAATGGAAGTCCTGCCCTTTATTATCACGAAGTTTTATTTAATTATGAAGGAGAGTCTTATTTAAGAAAAGGGTTAATTTTAGCAGTAAGGCTTCATAATTTTGAGGAAGGTATTATTCTCCCTCATGAAAAGATTTATCCTAAGGTGGTAGAAGATCGATTTCAGCTTTTGAAAACTATGGGTTTTCAATTTAGCCAAATCTTTGGGCTTTATGAAGATCCGGATCTTTATTCTTTAAAGATTTTGGAAGAAAAAGGCCTATTTTATGGAGAAGCCTCTTTAAACGGAGAAGTCCAAAGGCTTTTTAAGATTCAAGATGAAGCGGTAATAAAGGAGATTTTAAAATTTTTGGAAGGAAAAAAAATTTATATAGCCGATGGACATCATCGCTATTTAACAGCTCTAAAATACAGGGATTATTTGAGAGACTGTAAGAAAAATTTAAAAACCGACAATTACGAATATATAGTAATGTATCTCTGTCCTTTTGAGGATAGAAATTTGTTAATGCTTCCTACTCATAGGTTCTATCGGTTTTCTTTGGAAGAATTAAGGCAATTCAATTCCCGTCTTCCTGAATGGGTAACTTTAGAGGGGAGATTTTCTTTTTTAAATTTTAAATATTTTAAAGAAAAATATGAGGGACGGGCTGATGTCTTTAGTTTGTGGGACGGAAGGGAGCTTTCCATTTATGCTTTGAAACCAGAAAGATTTGAATTTTTAAGAAGACTCTTTCCCGAACTTTCCTCTCTACCTTTATTTAATTTTTTGCAAATTCTAAAGGATATTTTAAAAGTAGAAGAAGTTGAATTAATGGGAAAGAAAAAAGTCTTTTATTTCTCCTGCCAAGAAAAATTCTTAAAAAAGGATTTTTCTTCGGAATTAGCCATTTTTTTTCCTAAGGTTTCTTCTGCAGTTTTGAAGAGGATCGTTTCAGCAGGGAAACTTATGCCTCAGAAATCTACCTATTTTTATCCCAAAATTTTAACAGGTTTTGTTTTATATCAAGTAAAGGAATAGAAAGAGAGGCAAATTCTAATAGTAATAGTAGGAAAAGGATCTTAATGGCTAATTAGAGACCTTTTACAACAATGCTTTTATGCTTTTTTAAAGAGAGGAAGTAAAAAACAGTTTAAAATGCGGGAATCTTTGATTTTTTTTGAAAATTTAAAAAAACAGTTAGAACCCAAGGTCAAAGACCTTTTAGAAGACTTTTCTTTTAAAGAGAAACTTTCAGTTTTAAAGAAACTCCTTTCTGAAAGTTATATTCTTTTTCAAGAAACAGGCTCTTTGGTTTTTTGTGAGGTTTGTGCTAAAAAAGGTATCAAGTGTTGCGGAGAAGGTTTAGAGTGGAAATTAAGTAAGGAAGAATTTTTTATTAATCTATGTCTTTTTTCCTTAGAGGGAAGTTCCTTTTCTTTTCCTCAAGTTAGGGATGAAGATTGTCTCTTCTTAGGAGAAAAGGGTTGTGTGTTGAAACTTGCTCCTCTTTTTTGTCGAAATTTTTTCTGTCGAGAACTTTCCGATTTTTTGGGGATAGAGAGGTTAAAACTTCTTCAAAATTCGTTAGAATTTTTTTATTTAGTGTTTGAATTAAGTGAATATTTGAAAACAAAAAGGATTTTTTAAAAGAGGGAGGATAAAATGAGTTATTATTTAGTAACAGGCTCAGTTGGGTTTATTGGCTGGAGGGTAAGTGAATTTTTACTGAAAGAGGGGTATAACGTTTTAGGTCTTGATAACCTTAATTCGGCTTATGATGTGACTTTAAAGGAGTGGCGCCTTAAGGAGTTGCAAAAATATGAAAATTTTCTCTTTCAAAAATTGGAACTTACTCATCTTTCTGGTTTGCGCAGACTTTTTGAGAAATATCCTATTTCAGCGGTTATTCATTTAGCAGCCAGGGCTGGAGTTCGTCAGAGCATTGAAAATCCTTGGGTTTATGTAGAAAGCAATATTACAGGAACCCTTAATCTTCTTGAACTAATGAAGGATTTCGGTATAAAAAAAATGGTTTTAGCCAGCACCTCTTCAGTTTATGCTGGCCAAAGACCACCCTATCATGAAGATTTAAGAGTAGACTTTCCTTTATCTCCTTATGCTGCTACTAAAAGGGAAAGTGAACTTTTAGCTTATACCTATCATCACCTTTATGGTTTAGATATTTCCGTTTGTCGTTATTTTACTGTTTACGGTCCTGCTGGGCGTCCAGATATGAGTATTTTTAGGTTTATCAAGTGGATTTATGAGGGAATTCCTATAGAGCTTTATGGAGATGGAACTCAAGCTCGGGATTTTACTTATATAGATGATATAGCCCAAGGCACCATTTTAGCTTTAAAACCCCTGGGATACGAAGTAATTAACTTGGGTGGCGGAAAAAATCCCGTCTCTATTAATGAAGTTATAGAAATTTTAGAAAAATACCTTGGCCAAAAGGCTCAAAAGAAATACTTACCCTTTCATAAAGCAGATATTAAAGTAACCTGGGCCGAAATAGAAAAGGCTAAAAAACTTCTTGGTTGGCAACCCCAAGTTGCCTTGGAAGAGGGTCTTAAAAGAACGGTTAAATGGAGCTTAGAAAATATAGACCTTATAAGGAAAGTAAAAATTTAGGGAAGTTTTTATGAGACCTCAAGAGGAACTAATTTTTTGGACTAAATATTTGGCGGAAAAAGGTTTAATTTCAGGGTCAGAAGGAAATCTTTCAGTAAGATGTAAGGAAGGCTTTTTTATTACCCCTTCGGGAAAGATTAAGGAAACTTTGGCGCTAAGAGATTTAGCTTTTATTAGTTTTGAAGGAAAGATTCTCATAGGAAATCCTTCCTCCGAGTGGGGACTTCATTATAAAATTTATCTTAAAAATCCTCAAGCTAAGGCTATAGTTCATACCCATCCTCCTTATGTTTTAGCCTTAGAGAGAAGGGGATTTAATTTTAGAGAGTTTTATCATTTTGAAGGAAATTTTCTTCAAAAAATCCTTTCTATTCTTCCACCACTTTCTCCAGGGAGTGAGAAGATGTGGGAATTTGCTTCCAATCTCTGTAGATGTAATCCTTTGGTAATTTTAGCCCGGCATGGGGTTGTAGCTTGGTCTAATACTCTGGAAAAGGCAGTAAATTATGTTTTAATATTAGAAAAACTTTGTCAATTAGAATATTTAGCTCAGGAAGGAGGTAAAGAGAAATGAAAAGAATAAGATCGGAACTTTTTTTTGAGAGGGCTAAAAAAGTTATTCCTGGAGGAGTGAATAGTCCTGTTAGGGCTTGTAGAGCTGTAAAAAGTAATCCTGTTTTTTTTGAGAGGGGAGAGGGAGCCTATTTAATAGATGTAGACGGCAATCGTTACATAGATTATGTTGCATCCTGGGGGCCTCTTATCTTAGGGCATAGTCATTCCAATGTAATTGCTGAAGTTTATTTTGCTAGTAAAAGGGGCACAAGCTTTGGAGCCCCTACTTGGCTTGAAGTGGAATTAGCAGAACTTATAAGAGAATGTATTCCTTCTATGGAAAAGGTGAGGCTTGTAAATTCTGGAACAGAAGCTACGATGAGTGCCTTAAGATTGGCCAGGGCCTATACAGGAAGGAAAAAAATAGTAAAGTTTGATGGCTGTTATCATGGTCATTCCGATTCCCTTTTAGTAAAAGCTGGATCAGGATTAGCTACTTTTGGAATTCCTTTAAGCCCAGGGGTACCGGATGAATTAACGACTCATACTATGAGTCTTCCTTTTAATAACGAAGAAGCTGTTAAAGAGGCTTTCGAAAAATACGGTTCTGAAATAGCCTGTGTAATTTTAGAACCTGTTCCTGCTAATATGGGGGTAGTTCCTCCGAAAGAAGGTTTTTTAAAGTTTTTAAGAGAGATTACGGAAAAATATGGAGCCCTCTTAATTTTTGATGAAGTGATTACTGGTTTTAGATTAGGATTAGGAGGGGCTCAAGGGGTTTTCGGAATCCAACCAGATTTAACTTGTCTTGGAAAGATAATTGGAGGTGGTCTTCCGGTTGGTGCTTACGGAGGTAGGGAAGAAATTATGAATTTTATAGCTCCTGAAGGACCGGTTTATCAAGCTGGAACTCTTTCAGGAAACCCCATCGCTGTCTCCGCAGGACTGGCTACTCTTAAAGAATTAAAAAAACCCGGAACCTATGAACGTTTAGAATACTTAACTAAAACTTTGGAAGAGGGTTTTAAAGAAATTTTAAAGGATTTAAATCTTCCCTATCAAGTGTCAAGATGTGCTTCAATGATAACTCTTTTTTTTACAAATAAGCCTGTAGTAGATTTTGAAAGTGCTTTATCCTGTGATACCGAGAAATTTGCTAAATTTTGGCAACATATGCTTGAGAAAGGAGTTTATTTACCTCCTTCTCAATTTGAAGCTTGGTTCGTAAGTTTAGCCCATACCGAAAGAGATATAGAGATTACCCTTCAAGCGGCAAGAGAGGTATTGAAGAATTTTTAGTAACGTAATAAAAATTTAGGCCTTTTTCTTTAGCCAGGGCATCATAGCTCTTAATTTTTTTCCTACTTCCTCAATGGGATGTTCAGCTTCTTTTTTTCTTAGGGCATTTAAAACTGGTCTTCCTGCCTGATTTTCCAAAATCCATTCCCTGGCAAACTCTCCCCTCTGAATTTCCTTTAAAATCCTTTTCATCTCTGCTCGAACTTCTTCATTTATAATCCTCGGTCCCCTTGTTAAATCTCCGTATTCAGCAGTATCACTAATGGAATATCTCATAAAAGCTAAGCCGCCTTCATAAATCAAATCTACGATAAGTTTTAATTCATGGAGGCATTCAAAATAGGCAACCTCCGGTTGATAGCCAGCTTCTACTAAGATTTCAAAACCAGCTTTAATTAAAGCTGAGAGACCCCCACAAAGCACTACCTGCTCTCCAAAAAGGTCTGTTTCTGTTTCTTCTTTAAAGGTAGTTTCAATCACTCCAGCTCTTGTGCCTCCGATTCCTTTGGCATAGGCTAAGGCCTTAGGAAGAGCTGAACCAGTTGCATCCTGATAAATAGCTACTAAACAGGGAACTCCAGCTCCTCTTTCAAACTCTCTTCTTACAAGATGCCCTGGACCTTTAGGGGCTACCAAAGCTACATCCACTTCCTTAGGTGGTACCACTTGAGCAAAATGAATATTAAAACCATGAGCAAAAAGAAGCATCTTTCCAGGTTTTAGAGTGGGTTCAATACACTCTTTATAAAGGATTGGTTGAACTGGATCCGGAGTAAGAATCATAATAAGATCAGCCTGTTCACAGGCTTCCCTTGGGAGAAGGGGCTTAAAACCATCTTCTTTAGCTTTTTCCCAACTTGCCCCTCCTGGTTTTAATCCTACAAGAACCTTTAAACCGGAATCCCTTAAATTTAAAGCATGGGCATGCCCTTGACTCCCATAACCTAATACCGCAATTGTCTTATCTTTAAGAATAGAAAGATCAGCATCTCCCTCATAATATACCTTCATACCAACCCTCCTCTTTTTAAGATTTTTAATAACTACTATAACATACCTTTCCCTTTGCTCCAAGTGTAGGATAAAAAAATACACCAGGTATAGAAAGATATAACCGGGTAAAGAATTATTAAAAGTTCACATTCCTCACAAGATGAGATAAAATACTCCTTACTCCGAGCAGAAGGAAAACTTTCATTTAGGAGTTGTCTTTTAAATCCTTAAAACTCTGGAGAAAAGCCTTCCAAGACCTCGTAAAGGCCTTTGTCAAACTGAGTCACAACTCCTCTTTTCAGAAACTAACTTTTAGGTCCCCTCAGAGTAATAAGGCCAAGTCTTGATAAAAAAATTTTTTCCTTTAATATAGAAAGTAATTATAAATTTTTTTATTCGGGAGTAGCCTTATGAGGGAAAAGATTAATTTGGCATCTAAAATTAAGGAAAGGGTCTTAATAAGCAATAATTCTTTAATTTCTTTAGATAAACTTCCTTCGGAAATTTATCAAAATCTTTTGCACTTTTCCAAAAATTTTCTTTTGCTCTATAAACAAAATATTTATAAACCCCATCTGGAGATTGTCTCGGATAAAGAAATCCTTCTTTTTAAGAAGGAGAGTATACCCGATTTTAAGGTAAGTGAGGTTCTTCTTCTTATTTTACCCTTTCCTAATGTTAGATATATCTTTCAATGCAAAGTAAAGGAAGTTAACGAAAGGGGTTATTTGGTAGAAATTTTGGACCCAAGAGAGGATGAAAGGATATCCCTTTCGGAAAGAAGACCCCTTTTCATCTCTCATATTCCTTTTAATTATGTTCAGAAAATCTTACAAGATCCAGGTTATCAACTTTTAAGAGAGACCAATTTTTCCTTAGAGGATTTAGATAATTTAGAGGAAGCTCATATCTATGATTTAATCTTAAATAGTTCTCATAATATTGATGAAACTTTTAAAAAACTGATTCAAAAGACTCTTTTAGTGGGAGAAGTGATTAACTTGGCAAAGGGAGGGATAGCTGGAAGATTTTCAGGGACCTTACGTTTTACTGATGAGTTTAATATCTTTTATCTCAAATTTGAATTAATAATAAAGGAAAAGGTTTTTAAGTTCGGAATCCTATCTCATTTAAAAGGCGAGACCGTTCAAGATGGTACAACCTCTCTTAGCTTTATCTTTATTAGAGGTTTAAAGAAGGAATTTTGGGATATATTAAAGGAGGGTTTTAAGGCTTAGCTCATTTTTTTTCCAAGAGATAGGAGCAAATTTTTAAGGAGTCCTCTAAAGAATTTTGAACTTTAAAAAATAAGAAGCCCCTCCCTAAGGGTGTTTTTTCTTCTTTGATCTTTATTAATTTAATAGAATTATTGATGGAAAAGTCTTTGGGAAATTTAGGTAATTCCTTTAAGTTCTTTATTTGAAAAACCAGGATATTTCCCTTTTCTTCAATAGAAAAGATTTTTAGGTCCTTTAGATAAAGTTTTAACTTGTAAATATCAATTAAATTTTCTACTTCCTTAGGATGTTTTCCATATTTATCTTCCAGAAGATTTCGAAAATCCTCCAATTCTTTTAAATTTTTCATCAGAACCAGCTCCCTATAGAGTGATAATCTTTCTTCAGGTTCAGGCACATAATTAGAAGGAATATAAGCTGAAATTTTCAGATTAACTTCAGGCTCCCAATCTTCAATTTCTTCTCCCCTAAGACTTCGGATAGTGTTTTCAAGAAGTTCAAGATAGAGCTCATAACCTATTTTATTAATATGTCCTGATTGATTGATTCCGAAGAGTTCACCGGCTCCTCTAATTTTCAAATCATTTAAAGACAATTTAAATCCTGAGCCCAGTTCTATAAATCTCATTAAAGGTTTTAAGCGTTGTTGGGCCTTTTCATTAAGGTCTTTTAAATTAGGGACCAAAAGGTAACAATAGGCTTGTTCAGAGCTTCTTCCAACCCTTCCTCTTAACTGATAAATATCAGCTAATCCGAACCTATCAGCCCGATTGATAAAAATAGTATTGGCCGAAGGGATATCTATACCGCTTCCTATAATAGGGGTACAAACTAAGATATCTATATTCTTGGTCAAAAAATCTAAAAGGGTCTTTTCTAAGAGAGAAGGATCCATTTGTCCGTGAACTACTCCTATTTTAGCTGAGGGAACTAATTTTTGAAGAAAGCTTTTTATTCCATAAAGCCCTTGAATCCTGGGATGGACAAAAAAGATTTGACCGCCCCTTTCCAATTCTCTTTCAATTCCGGTTTTTATAATTTCCGAATCAAAGGAAGAAAGAAAGGTTTTAATCGTTTTCCTACCAGGAGGAGGGGTTTCAATAAGAGAAAGGTCAAAGATACCGAGAAGGCTTAATTGTAAACTTCTAGGTATGGGAGTGGCTGAAAGGCTAAGGACTTTAACGCTCTTTTTTAATTGTTTAAGTTTTTCCTTTTGTCTTACTCCAAAGCGATGTTCTTCATCAATAATTAAAAGACCTAAATCTTTAAAGACTACATCCTTAGAAAGAAGCCTATGAGTCCCTATTAGAACTTGGATGGTTCCTTTAGCTAAATTTAAAAGGATTTCCCTTTGTTCTTGTTTGCTTCTCAGACGGGAAAGGATTCCTACTTTTATATCAAAGGGTTCTAAACGTTTTTTAAAATTCTTATAGTGTTGTTCAGATAAAATAGTAGTAGGCACCAAAAAGGCTATCTGTTTTCCAGCTTTAGCTGTTACAAAAACTGCCCTTAAGGCTACTTCGGTTTTTCCAAAACCAGTATCTCCAACTAACAACCTTTCCATTGGTTTGGAACTCTGAAGATCCTCTAAGATTTCCTCTATAGCTTTTTCTTGATCTGGCGTTTCTTCAAAAGGAAAGGTTTCTATAAATTTAAGGTAGCTTAATGTATCTACAGGAATAGAATAGCTTTTAATAGCCTTTCTTTCCGCATAGAGCTTTAAAATATCCTCTAAAAGGTTCCTTAAACTTTTTTCTATTTCCTTTCGCTTTTTTAGAAAATTTTGCTTTCCTAATTTATCCAATGGAGGAGGCTTATCTTCTACACCCACATAGGGATAAACCTCTTCTAATCGAAAAACCGGAACATAAAGTTTATCTCCACCTTCATATTCAATTTGGAGAAACTCTCCTTCAAAACCATCTATCTTTAAAAAAATTAAGCCCAGAAATCTTCCAATGCCATGGAGTTTATGAACTACATAATCACCTGGCTTAAGATCCTCAAATCTTCTAAAATAATCCTTAACTTTAGTTTTAGGTCTTTCTTCCCTACCCTTAAAAAATTTCCTTCCAAAAAGTTCTTCATAAGAGGTTAAAAAGATTCTATTAAGGGGATCATAAAAACCTTCCTTGAGTTTACCTTTTAAAATTTCTAAGTTTTTTAACCCCTCAATACCTCTAGCCCTTAGCCCGTCAAAGATTACCTTATTTAAATGTTCCTGAGGAAGAAATAAAAAGATTCTTTCTTCCTCTAAGAGTTTTTCCTTTAAAATTTGAAATCCCCTTTCAATAGAGCTTAAGTTGGAGTTTTCTGAAAAAAAGGTAAAAAATCGGATTTTTTCTATGGGAAGATGAAGAAAATCTTTTTCCGTTAAGGGAAGTTCTGTGACTGAAAGGGAGGGATATTTTTCTAAAAATTCTTTTAAATCTTCAAGGGTAAGAAAGAGGTTTTTAGGAGAGAAGAGGAGTTTGCCCCTTTCCTTAGCCCTATAAGCTAAGGCTGAGAGCTTTTCCCAAAAAAGTTCAGCTGACTTTAGTATTTTAGACTTTTCAAACCAAATAAAGAAAAGCTTTTCTGAAGGCAGATTTTCCGGAAGAATTTTTAGATTTTCATAAAAAATGGGCAATAGAAAGTCAGGATTTTCTCCAATCACTTTGTTTTCAATATAATTTAAGAGGGTAGAAAGGCGCTTTTCCGAAATCTTTTCTTTGAATTGGCAAACCCTTTTATAGAGGGAAGAGCTCTCCTTAGGGAAAAAGAGTTCTTTAGCTGGTAAAAGGCTAACTTCTTCTAAGTAATATAGACTTTTTTGGGTTGTAGGATCAAAGCTTTTAAGATAAAGAATTTCATCTCCCCAAAACTCAATTCTAAAAGGAGAAGACTCTTGGGGGGAAAAGACATCTATTACAGCTCCTTTGACTGTAAACTCTCCCTTTTCTTTAACCACGCCCACCCTTTCATATCCAAGTCTGACTAATTCTTTTAAAAAAAACTCCCTTTCAATCTTTTCTCCAGGGACAAGATAGATATAGTTTTCTTTAAGGAGGTCTCTGGGGATAGTTTTTCTTAAGAATTCTTTAATAGAGAGGGTTATAAGATTGGCGGAAGGAAGTTCCCAGAGGACTTTTAGACGTTCAGCTTCTCCTTCTTCCAAAGCTATAATTTCTGCAAAGGGAGGTCTATCCCAGGGGGGATAGAAAAGAGTTTTAGTTGAAGAAAAACTTTTAAAAACTGTCCAAAAATCCTTAGCTAATTCTTCATCCGGGAAGACAGCAAAGATAGTAAGTTCTTCTAATTCTTTTTGAGCTTCCTTAGCTAAAAAATATCCCAGATAAGAAGGGTTTATTCCCGAAAGCCCTTTAAGATTTCTTTTAAACACCATAATCTTTTCAAGTTCAAATTTAAGAGTAATCCTTTATTTTTCAAGTCTTTTTATTTCTTAAAGAGCTTTTATAATGTAAAAAATTTTTGGTAAGGAAACAAGGAGGAAGGAGGATGAAGTTAGAAGAATTAAGTTCTGAAGAATTTAAAGAGCTTGTGAAAGTTATTAAGACTATAATCATTCCTATTGGTTCTATAGAAGCTCATGGTCCCCATCTTCCTTTAGGAACTGATCTTTTTACCATCTATGAGTTATCCTATTTATTGGCAAAGGAGCTTAAGATTTTTCTTGCACCTCCTCTTTATTATGGCCTTTGCCGAAGCACAGAAACTTTGCCGGGAACCATTAGTCTTAGGGGGGAGACATTAAAAAACTTTTTGTTAGACCTTATAGAAAGCTTTTATAAGCAAGGTTTAAGAAGATTTATTCTCTTTTCAGGGCATGCTGGAGGGACCCATAAGGCATATCTCATTGATACAGCTGAGACCTTTCTAAAACAAAGAGAAGACACCTCCTTTTTGGTTGCAGATATTATAAGTCTTCTTAGGGATATTTTAGCAGAACTTGGTATTCCTGAAAAGGATTCCCATGCTGGAGAATGGGAAACCTCTTTAATTCTTTATTTTAGGGAGGATTTAGTGAGGGATTTAGAAAAAGCCTTTGAGGATTATCCCTCTTTTCCTAAGTTTCAGGTAGTGAAAAAGAAAGAAACCTATTGGTCTTCAGGGATTTGGGGTAATCCTTTAAAAGCAACTAAAGAAAAGGGAGAAATTATTGCTCAAAAATTCCTATTCAAGATTAAGATCCTTCTCCAAGAATTTTTAGAAGGTAAATAATCTTTTATGCCCTTTATCCAAGACCTTTAACCATAGCATTCCCGCAAGCATCTCCTATAATCCTTAACATCCTGTCAAAGGCTATAAGGGCAATCTCTTGGCTCTCTTGCTAAAGGGTATGTAATCTTGTTTTCAAAATTTCTAAATTTTAGGGCTTGCATTTTTCAGTTTAATGGTTATGGTTATAAACAAGATAGAGGACTGAGTTTTTTAGAGTCCTATTCTCTAAAATCTCATCTTCTATCAAAAATTTAAGGAGTCTTGAAGATGCGTAAAGTCAAAGAAGGAGATGTTGTAAGTATTCATTGTGTGGGAACTTTAAGTTCAGGGGAGGTTTTTGAAGATACCTCTCAAGGGGAGCCTTTTATTTTTGAGGTTGGTTCTCCTGATATTATACCTGGACTTTCGGAAGCTGTGCTTGGAATGATTGAGGGAGAAGAAAAGGAAGTTACTATTCCTAAGGAAAAGGCTTTTGGAGATCGGGATGAAAACCTAATCAGGAGTCTTCCCAGAGAAAGTTTAAATATGGATGTTGAGCCAACTCCAGGGCTTATGCTTAATTTAGTTATAGAAACTCCCCAAGGAGAAATGAATTTTCCTGCTATGATCGTAGAGGTTTCCCCTGAAGAAATTATTTTAGATCTTAATCCTCCTTTAGCTGGAGAGGATCTCCATTTTAAAATCCAATTGGTTAAGATTTTGAATAAAGAGGAATCGTAAATAATTCTATAAAAATTAAAATTTTAGGGCGCTCCTACTCAAAGGTAGGGTAGCCCTTTTAAATATTTTATTCAATAAAGGCTATTACCTTATGCCCCTTAGCTTCTAAGGAGGAAGTTAAGGCTTCCAGAGGCATTTTTTCTAATCGGATAAAATAAACCTTTTCCCCGTTTATGTTAATATCCATTCCAATAGAGATTATTTTTCCACCTCTCTTTTTTATTTCCTCAAGCACATCATTAAGGTTGTCCTCTAAGGGTTTCACATCTATCCGAGATGAACTTTTTAAGAGTCCCATTAATTCAATAAAGGCTTCTAAGATATCAGTTACCGTGATAATTCCTACCAGTTTTCCTTGAGACACAACAGGCAATCCTCCGATTTTATATTTATAGATTAATCGAGCCGCTTCATCTACTGAAGTCTCAGGATCAATTATGATCGGATTCAAAATCATAACTTCCTTTAAAGGGAGTTTAAGTTTTTCCGAGGAAAGATAAGGTCTAAGACTGCTTTCTGTTACTAAGCCTTTAAGAAAGCCCTCCTCTACCACCGGAAGATGCCTAATGGAATAAAGATTCATTATTTGTAAAGCCTCTTCTACTGTATTTTGGGGAGAAGCTGTGACTACCTCTTGGATCATCCAATTTTTAACTTTCATTCTATAAACCCCTTCCCTTAAAAATTTTTTCAGAAACCCTTCTTAGATTATACCATAACTTAGTTTTATTTAAAATAAAAAGTTATGGTCTCAAAAAAATTGTGGGTATTTTACTTTTTATTTCCTCTGAAGCCTTTTCTTTTACTCAGAGCTAAGATTACTCAGAGATAGAAACTATATTATACCCTACCTAAAATTCTTAGGGGACCTTAGAGAGTTTAAGACTTTGGATATAGGCTTCTATACCTTTAGTTATTCCTTCAGCGATTTTTTCTAAATATTCCTCTTGAGTAAACCTTTCAGCAGTAAGAGGATTAGAGATAAAATCTGCTTCTATCAAGATAGCAGGCATCCTTGTTCCTACTAAAACTAAGAAGGGAGCATATTTTACTCCTCTATCCTCTATATTAGGATAGTATTTAGAAAGATTTCTTACCAATTCCCTTTGAACCTTTTCTCCTAAAAGTTGAGATTCTTTAAGTTTGGTATTGGCTAAAACTACCTTTATCAAATCCTGAAGATCTGCTAAGCCCATATCATTAGCCCGGTTCTCTAAAGCTGCAACCCTCATAGCCTCAGGATCAGTAGTAAAATTTAAATAATAGGTTTCTATTCCTTTGGCGTGAGGGTCTGGGGAGGCATTAAGATGAATAGAAACAAAGAGATCTGCCTTTTGAGAATTAGCTAAAGCTGGTCTTTTAGCCAAAGGAATGAAGATATCTGTTGTCCTAGTAAAAAGTACTTCAACTTCTAATTTTTCTTTTAGTTTTTTACCTACTAGATGAGCTATTTTTAGGACAACATCCTTTTCTTTTAAGCCATTTGGTCCTACTGCTCCTGGGTCTTCCCCCCCATGTCCTGGATCAAGCATGATTCTTTTAACCCCTAATCCCAATTGACGGGCCAGATTTAGATATTCAGTTTCTTTGGAGGATGGCTTGGAAGACTTTGTAAGATCTTCAGAGTCCTTTCTAAGCTCTTTTTTAGAGGAAGTTTTTTCTTCCTTTTTAGCCTTGAAAGTATAGGAGGGCTTAGATTGAGCTAAGGACCTCTTTTCCTTTCCTATTAAATCTACTATGAGTTGAGAGGGCGATTTTAATTTAAAAAACTTATAATCCGTTAAACTTCTCAAATCAAGAACTATCCTTACAGTTTGCGAATCAAATTGTCCTATTCGAATCCTTTGGAGATGTTTGTCCGCAAGGTCTATGGATCGGGTCACCTTTTCATCTAAGATTGCAGGAAAGAGATCTATGTAAAGACGGGGAGGTTTATCTTTATCCTTAGGAAGAAGATGAGCATTATAATCAAAGTCCCCAGTTAGGTCTATTATAATTCGGGTATAATCTTCTCCACTAATAGGTTCTACAGTGAGAACCTTTTTTCTCTCTTCTAAGAAAGCGGTTTTATTAGTAGAAAGATTAAGGATAGGATTTTCTCTCTTTTCATTTTTAAAAGTTGAAGCCAAAGGTTTTCCATATTTTTTTTCTAAATCCTTTAAAGCCCTTTTATTCTTTAAATCTTCTTTATAAATTTTAGAGAGATAAAGATAAGCCTTATTAGACAGAGGATGGTTAGGATAATTTTTAAGGAAAAGCTCAAAGCGTTTAGCAGCTTCTAAAGCGGAACTTTTATTCAGGGAATTAGAATAAATTTCTAAATAAAGCTCCCCAGTTTTAAAGAGGGCTAAAGGAGCTAATTCACTCCCAGGATAAAGTAAATAAAACCTCCGATATTCAGAAATTAAGTTTAGATAGTTCCTTTGATTAAAAGGTTTCTTCTTAAGAAAGGATTCTTTATTTTGAAGTTCTTTAAAATAATTCTCTAAATTTTTAAATTCCGAAGATTTAAGGCCCTCTTCTTTAAAAGTTTTTTCCTCTATTTCTTCTTCACTTTTTCTAATAATTAATTTTTGTTTAGGGCTTAAAATGGAGCTTTTTAAATTATTAGTTTGCTTTATCTCTTCTTCACTTACTCCAAAGAGTTGAGCAATCTCGCTTAGAGTATCTCCGGATTTAACAATATAAACTATTTCCCGGGTGCGGGTCTTGGTTTTTTTGGCTTCCCCTTTTCCTCCCTTTACAACTAATTTTTGTCCTGGAAAAACTTTATTAGATCTTAAGTTGTTCCATTTTTTTAAATCTTCTATGGAGACCCCATATTTTTGGGCAATCCTTTCTAAGGTTTCTCCTTTTTTAACAATATGAAGAGTTTCTTTAGTGCTTACAGAAGAGGTTTTTTTAGATTTAGAAGATTTAGAAGAGCCTTCAGTTTTTTTAACAACTAATCTTTGTCCGCTAACAATTCTATTGGATTTTAAATTGTTCCATTTTTTTAAATCTTCTATGGAGACCCCATATCTTTGGGCAATCCTTTCTAAGGTTTCTCCTCGTTGGACCGTATGATAGAGGATTCTTTCAGCCCAAGACAAGGATATAAAAAAGGACAATAAGGTAAAAAAGATAAGAGGAAAAGAAACTAACTTTCTTCCAATTCCCTTTTTAGTTGATATAAGAATTCTAAGGCCTCCTTAGGAGTGATAGTGTCAGGATCTATTTTTTTTATTTTATCCAAAATCAGAAATTTTGCATCCCTGGAAAAAAGAGAAAGTTGTTTTTCCCGAGGCTGAGTTTTTTTATTTTCTAATTGTTGAAGAACCTCTTTAGCCCTTTGTAAAACTTCAGAGGGAAGGTGAGCTAGTTTAGCTACTTCTATTCCATAAGATTGATTAGCCGGTCCGGGAACAATTTTATATAAAAAGATAATTTCTTCTTTCCATTTTCGCACCTCGGTATGAAAATTTTTAATTCCCGGATAAAATTTAACTAAATCGGTTAATTCATAGTAATGGGTGGCTAAAAGGGTAAATACTCCTTTTTTATAAAGGTATTCTGCTATAGCCCAAGCTAAAGCCATTCCATCAAAAGTGCTGGTTCCCCTTCCAATTTCATCCATTAATACTAAAGAATACCTATTACTCTGTTTTAAAATATGGGCACATTCAGACATTTCTACCATAAAGGTGCTCTTTCCCCTGATTAATTCATCTCCCGCCCCGATTCGGGTAAAGATCCTATCAAAAAGGGAAAGTCTGACCCTTTCAGCTGGGACAAAGCTTCCCATTTGGGCTAAAAGAACTATTAAAGCCGTCTGTCTGAGAAAGGTTGATTTTCCTCCCATATTAGGTCCTGTAATAATAATAAGAGAACTCTCGCCTTCTTTCATTTCAAGAGAGTTGGGAATAAACTTTTCTTCTCCTTGAAGAACTTCAAGCACAGGATGCCTTCCTTCTTCAATATAGAGAAGTCTTTCTTCTACAAATTCCGGACAGGTATATTTATATTTTTCGGCAACCTCAGTTAGGGCTATCAAAACATCTAAAATAGCTAAAGCTTTGGCAGAATTCTTGACTAAAGAAGCCTTTTCAGCTAATCTATCTCTAAGCTCTAAAAAATAATGGTATTCTAATTTTTTTATTCTTTCTTCAGCGGAGAGGATTTTTTCTTCTAAATTTTTAAGCTCAGGCACAACATATCTTTCCGCATGGGCTAAGGTCTGTTTTCTTTCAAAATCCTTGGGAATTACTTTTACATAGCTTTTGGAAACTTCTACATAGTATCCAAAAACTCTGTTATAGCCAATTTTAAGGGTGGGAATCCCTGTCTTCCTCCTCAATTCTTGTTCTAATTTAGAGAGATATAGAAGAGTATTTTCTTTAATTTCCTTTAATTCATCTAATTCTGGGTGATAGCCCTTTTTAAAGATTCCCCCTTCTTTAAGGGTAGAAGGGGGTTTTTCTACTAAAGCTTTTTCTAATTCTTCCCTTAATTTTTCACTATCTCCTAATTCTTGATAGATCTCTCTTAGCTTTTCGGGATAATCTAAAAAGGGAAGAAACTCCTCTAAAAGGTTTTTAATTGGAGGTAGACTTTTTAACCCTTCTCTTAGGAGAGCCATTTCCTTGGGTGTAATGATTCTTAGACTAAGCCTACTTCCTAATCTTTCTAAATCAGAAACTCCTTTAAGAAGTTGACTAAGTCTTTCTCTATATTCTCTTTTTTCCAAAAAAAATTCGATAGCCCTTTGTCTTTTTCTTATCTCTGCTAAATCTTTTAAAGGATAGAGAATCCACTCTTTGAGAAGACGAGCTCCCATAGGAGTTTTAGTTTTATCTAAAATCCAATAGAGACTATATTTTTCTGTGCCATCCCAAAGATTTCTTATAAGTTCAAGGTTCCTCTTGGTATTTTCATCTAAGAAAAGATACTCTTCCGGAAAATAGAATTTAGGTTCTTCAAGCCTTTCAGCTAAGGAGGGTTGATAGAGTTTTAAATAATAAATTATTCCAGAAAGGGAGGCCTTGACCTCTTCAGATTCAGAAATGTTAGTAAAAACCTCTTGATATTTTGTAAAAGCCTGCTTGGAAAGAAAAGCTAAAGTAGTTTTAGGAAGACTTCTTTTTATATTTTGAACAAGATCCACCTCTTTTAAGCTTTCCTCTAAAAGGATTTCCTTAGGTTCCCTTTTTAAGAGTTCGGTTAAAAGTTTATCTAAGGGGAGTTCTGTATAGAGAAATTCCTCACAGGAGAGTTCCAAAAGGGCTAAACCGGCTTTTTTATTAGAGAGAGCTATACTAGCCAGATAGTTTTTTTCTCTTTCTTGGAGAAAATCAAGATCTATAAAAAGACCCGGTGTATAAACTCTAACAACTTCTCTTTTAACTAAACCCTTAGCTTGGGAAGAATCCTCTACTTGCTCACAAATAGCTACCTTAAAGCCATATTCCAAAAGTTTTTTAATATATCCTTCGCTTTTTTCTACAGGCACCCCACACATAGGAGCAGTGAGATCTTTTCCAGCTTCCCTTTTAGTTAAAACTAAACCTAAGAGAGGAGAAGCAACTTCAGCATCCTCAAAAAAAAGCTCAAAAAAATCCCCTAAATGAAAAAAAAGAAGACAATCAGGGTATTGACTTTTAATTTCAAAATATTGCCGAAACATGGGAGTAAGATTATCCTTAGGATTTCCCTTCATAGGATCCCTATAATTTCTATCTTATTTAACTTTTTCTGTCAAGGAGAAAGCCCTAATTACTTTTCTTTTTAGCCCAAAGAGTTTTCCTAAGCTATTATTCCGAGCTCTAATAATTACCTTTGATAAAGTTTATGTTCTAGAATATAAAAATATACTTCTTCAGGTACTAAATATCTGATGCTTTTTTTTTCTTCTAAGAATTTTTTTATCAGGGAACTTGAAATTTCTAAAGGGAAGACTTCTAAAAAATGAACTTTTTCCTTTTTTTTCCAAAGTTTTTGAGCATAATCTTTTACTTTTTTTTCTCCTCCTTTCCAATTGCCCTTTCCCCGGGAAAGGACAATTATCTCAGCGTAATCTAAAAATTCTTGATAGTGCCACCAGGTCTCAATTTCAAAAAAGGCATCCCATCCGAGGATTAAATAAAATAAAAAATTAGAAAAATCTTTTTTTAGTCTTTGTAAAGTTTTAAGGGTATAGGAGGGTTGGGAAGTCTTTTCTATGTCTAAAACTTTGAAAAAGGGATTATTTTGGATAGCTAATTGAACCATTCGGAAGCGATTTTCAAAACTTGTCTGGGGAGAGAATTTATGGGGAGGAAGACCAGCTGGAATAAACCAGATTTCTTTGAGATTAAAGGCTAAACGAGCCTCTTCCGCTATTCTTAAATGAGCTATATGAGGGGGATCAAAGGTGCCTCCAAGGATTCCTATTTTACTCTCGGATCTGCCCATCTCCCAAGGCAATAAACTTAGTAGTTGTAAGCTCTTCTAAACCCATAGGACCGTAAGCATGAATCTTAGTGGTAGAAATGCCGATTTCTGCTCCTAAGCCCAATTCACCTCCGTCATTAAAACGAGTAGAGGCATTAACCAAAACTAAACTAGCATCTACCTCTCGTAAAAATTTCATAGCCCTGGTATAATTTTCCGTAATAATGGCTTCGGTATGATTACTACCGTAGCGAGCAATATGCTCTAAAGCGGCTTCTAAGGAATCAACTACCTTTACAGCCAGGATTAGATCCAAAAATTCATATCCGTAGTCTTCTTCTTGAGCTGGCTTGGCCCAGGGTATATGTTTCAAGGTCTCAGGACAACCTCTTAGTTGTACCCCGTATTTTTTAAACTCCTCTCCAGCTTTTGGTAAAAACTCTTTGGCTACATCTTTATGAACAAGAAGGGTTTCCATAGCATTGCAAACACCGGGTCGCTGACATTTAGCATTGATTACAATAGGAAGAGCCTTTTCTAAATCAGCATATTTATCTACAAAGATATGACAAACTCCTTTATAATGTTTAATTACAGGCATTTTAGCCTTTTCAGTAACAAATCTGATTAATCCCTCACCACCCCTTGGTATTACAAGATCTACATATTCCTCCAGCTCTAGCAAAAATTCCATAGCTAAACGTTCTGAAGTAGGAATTATTTGAACCGCCTCCTTAGGAAGCTCAAGCTCAGTAAGGGTTTCTCTAAAAATCTCAGCCAAGGCTAAATTAGAATTAAAAGCTTCCTTTCCCCCTCTTAAGATAACAGCATTCCCACTCTTAAAACAAAGCCCTGCAGCATCAATGGTTACATTAGGTCGGCTCTCATAGATAATAGCAATTACTCCTAAAGGAATCCGCATCCTACCAACTAAAAGTCCGTTAGGGCGCCTCCACATTTTGATAATCTCTCCTACAGGGTCTGGAAGTTTAGCTACTTCCTCCAGACCCTTAGCCATACTTTCAATCACCTTATCTCTTAAAGTTAATCTATCAATAAAGGCTGAACTAAACCCTTGGGTTAAAGCTAAATTGACATCCCTTTGATTTACCTCTTTAAGATACTCTCTTCTTTCCCTTAATTTTTTAGCTACCATTAAGAGTATTTCATTTTTGATAGAAGAATTTAATTTAGCCAATTCTTGAGAAGCTTTCTTAGCTCCCTTAGCTATTTCCAAAACTAAATCTCTTAGCTCCATAAGCCTCCTCCTAAAAAATTTTAAACATCCCTTATCCCTTGACGATAAGGATAATTAAAAGTATAGTAAGTAGGATTATATCACGAAACTAAAGGTAAGTAAATGGGAATTTTAGAAGAGCTTTTAAAAAGGGAAAAAAGATCTCTTCCTCCTTTTCCAGAGATAGGGATAAAGCTTCTTCAAGCCCTTCTTACCAAAACCTCGATAGAACTGGAAGAAACCATTGAAAAAACTCCGGAGATTATGAACTACCTTATTAAAATGGCTAATCATCCTCGTTTTAAGAAGGGAGAAGGTAAGGTTACTGATTTACGAATGGCTAATTTAATTTTGGGAGAAAGTAGTGTAAAGCTTCTTCTTTTGGGATTCATCTCTAAGCAACTTATCAAATCTACTTTTAATGAATTTAATTTTCATAAATTTTGGGCTAGAGCTATCTCTCAGAGTGTTGCTATTTTTTTTCTCTCTGATATTATTGACCAAATTCCTCCCCATCTTGTCTATAGTGCCTTTCTTTTAGATTATGGAGTTTTGCTTCTTTATTTAATTAATCCGGAAAAATATCTTTTAGTGTTAAAACTAAAAAGAGAAGGAAAAGACCTTATTGAGGCTGAGAGGGAGGTTTTTGGAGTTTCTCATCCTGAAGTTGGAGCCGAATATTTTGAGAATTATTTTTTTCCTCGAAGACTTATTCTAAATCTTTTCTATCATCATAGGGAAAAGATAGAGGAAATTGAGGTTCCTCAAGAAATAAAAAGAGATCTTTATTTTCTTAAGATGATAGATGAAGGGGTAGGAAGTTTTTTTAGTAGACAAAGGGAAAGGCGATTTAAGCAATTTAGAGAATTGGCAAGTCCTTATTTAACCCAAAGAGAAATAGAGACCTTTGGAGAGGTCTTTCCTTCTATTGCCAACACCTATTTAGAGCTTTTAGATCTTATAGATTTTAGGTTAGTCTCCTATAGTGAGTGGCTTAAAGAAAAGGAAATAAAGTTTAGAGAACTTGAAATAAAGAAGACTGAGACCAAGGAGGATTTGAGATTAACCTTAGAGGAGTATAAAAATAGACTGCTAGAACTCCACTTAGAAAAAAAGGAATTAGAGTTAAAAATAGAGAGTTTAATTAATTTATTGAAAGAATCTACTATTTATGATGAAATCACTGGAGTTTTTAGAAAGGAATATTTTCTTAGAAGACTAAAAGAGGAGCTTTTGCGGGCAAGAAGGTATGGAAGAACTTTTAGTTTTTTAGCCATAGAGATAGAAAAGTTAGAAGAAATTGGTAGAAATTATGGTTTAGGAGAGCAAGAGAAGTTTTTAAAGGAACTTGCCAATGAGCTAAAAAGGACTCTGAGAAGAGTGGATATCATAGGATGTTTAGAAGATTGGAATAAATTTTGGGTTATTCTACCTGAAACTCCATCTCAAGGAGCTATGGTAGTTGCAAGAAAACTTCTTAGAAAAATAGAGACCCTTTTTTATAAATTCTATCAATTAAAATTTTCAAGTTATATAGTTGTTCTTACTTATAATCCCAAAAGTATTGATCCTAAGAGGGAACCCTCTGAAGTGTCCTTAGTTAAGCTTTTAGAAAGGGGGATTGAGGTAATTAAAACTAAGACACAAAATAGGATTTTACTTTTAAAGATTGAGCAAGAAATTGAATAAGGTAAAGTTCTTAAGAGCGGATTGGCTTTTATTTCAAAGGGGATTAGTAGAAAGTAGAGAAAGGGCTCAACTTTTAATTCAAAGTGGTTTGGTCTTTTATTCCTTAGATAACCAAAATTATTCTTCTATTAAAAAACCTAGTGAAAAAATTCCAATTCACTGTTATCTTCAAATCCGAGAGGAAATACCTTATGTGTCAAGGGGGGGAATTAAATTAGAGGGTGTTTTAAAGGTTTTTGAAATTAACCCTCAAGATAAGATTTGTTTAGATATTGGAGCCTCTACAGGAGGATTTACTGATTGTATTTTAAAGTATGGAGCTAAAAGGGTGTATGCCTTAGATGTAGGAAAAGGACAACTTCATTATAAATTAAGAAAAGACCCTCGTGTGATTGTAAAAGAAGGAATTAATGCCCGCTATCTCAAAGAAGAAGATTTTCCTGAAAAATTTGATTTAATAACTATAGATGTTTCCTTTATTTCCTTAGAAAAAATTTTCCCAGTTTTACCGCCACTTCTTGAAAAGGAAGGTGTTATTTTGGCCCTCATCAAACCCCAGTTTGAATTAACTCCCAAGGAGGTTAAAAAGGGTGTGGTAAGGGATTCTAAACTTCATTTTAAGGTGGTGCAAAAGATTTGGCTTTTGGCTGAAACTCTCGGGTTTAAACCCTTAGGAGTAGCAGAAAGCCCCCTTTTAGGAACTAAAGGAAATAAAGAATTTTTTATTTGTCTTAAGAAAAATTAATGTTATAATTAAAATTTATAACAAATAAGGAGGGAAGTCTATGAAAATAGTGGTAGCTTATGATGGTTCTGAAGATGCCAAAGAAGGTGTAAGAACCGCTCAAAAGTTTCTACAGGAGGAATCTGGAGAATTAATCCTTGTCAGTGTAGCAACTAAAAGAGAAGATATGAGTAAAGAGGAAATTGAAAGGGTAAAAGAAAGAACTAAAGAAATTCTTGAATCAGCTAAAAAAGAGTTTCCTGAACTTAAATGTGAAACAGTCCTTATAGAAGATTATTCTGTAGCTGAAGCTATTTTAAAGTTTGTAGAAAAAAGAGAAGCTGATCTTTTGGTTATGGGTGCTAAAGGCACAAGACCTGATATCCTTAGGTATACCTTAGGAAGTACAGCAAGCAAAATAGCTGCCTTTGCTCCCTGCTCTGTTTTTATCGTAAGAAAAAAGGAAGAAACTGAATAGAGCTCTCTTTTTTATGGAAAGGCTTTTTCTGGATTTAGCTTTATTTATTTATTTTATTGCCTGGGTAGGTTTTCTTTTTTATTTTAAAACCTTAGAAAAAAAGGTTTTTCAGATTGCGAAAGGAGTTTTAATTATAGGTTTTCTTTTTTATTTTAAAACCTTAGAAAAAAAGGTTTTTCAGATTGCGAAAGGAGTTTTAATTATAGGTTTTCTGGCCCATTCCTTTTCTCTCCTCTTTCGATTTTCTTCTTTCTTAGGTTCTTCTTTTTTCAGCTTTTCAGATACTTTAAATCTCTTTTCTTTTCTCTTAGTAGGAGTTTTTATATATTTTAATTATGGACCGCATAAAGTTTACACCTTAGGCACCTTTTTCCTTCCTTTACCTCTTTTTTTTCTTCTTTTAGCTCTCTTTGGTATCCACAGAGAAATACCTTCTCCTTTTTTACCCTATATTAAAAGTTTGTGGTTTCCTGTGCATTTTTTCTCTTCCCTTTTATCTCATTCCTTTTTATTAAATGGTTTTATTCTGGCTACAATGTATTTGCTTCAGGAAAGAGAGATAAAGCATAAACATTTTGGTCTTTTTTTTAAAAAGCTTCCCCCCCTTTCTTTCTTGGAACACCTTTTAGAGAAGGCGCTGTATTTAGGTTTTTTTTTCTTAACCTTAGGGATATTGAGTGGGTCTATTTGGAGTGAGTTGGTTTTCGGAGATTATTGGCGATGGTCCGCTAAGGAGTTAATTTCTTTAGCTCTTTGGTTTATCTATGCCGCTATGCTTCATCAGCGGGTGCTTATTGGATGGAGAGGTAAGCGTATGGCTTATATGTTTTTTTTAGGCACCGGGCTTTGGATTTTAACCTTTTTTATTATAAATTTTTATTTTAAAGGCTTTCATACTTACAGAACTTAGAAATGGATAAGAAAGATAAACTTTGGCTAATTGGTTTGAATCATAAAACTGCTCCAGTAGAAATTAGAGAAAAACTCTCCTTTTCTAATTCTTCTATCCATCCCTTAGAGAGATTAAAGGAACTTTCTTCCTATTTTAAAGAGGTTCTTTTTTTAGCTACCTGTAATAGGGTAGAGTTTGTCTTCATCTATGAGACTGAAAAAAAGGTCCTTCTTTTTGAGGCCTTTTCTGAGTTTTTAGAAAGAGAGTGTGATGTTAGATATTCCAAGCTTAAGGATTATCTTTATTTTTATGAAGATGAAGCGGCAGTAAGGCATCTTTTTGAGGTGGCCTGCGGGCTTGATTCCTTGGTTTTAGGGGAGCCTCAAATTTTAGCCCAATTAAAGTCCGCTTATAATCAAGCTCTTCAACACAGAACCTCAGGGCTTATACTTAATAAGCTTCTTCATCGGACTTTCTTTGTAGCCAAAAGGGTCAGAACTGAGACAGGAATTGGAGGAGGATCTGTTTCAGTAAGTTATGCGGCTGTTCAATTAGCTAAAAAAGTTTTAGGATCTCTAAAAGATAAAACTGTTCTCTTAATTGGTGCAGGTGAGATGGCGGAATTAGCTTGCCAACACCTTTTAACTTCTGGAGTTAAGGAAATCCTTATTGCTAATAGAACCCTCTCTAAAGCCTTAGAATTAGCTGAAAGATTTAAGGGAAAAGCTTTTTCCTTAGAGGAGATTTTTTCCCTTCTCCTTATAGCTGATATAGTGATTTCTTCAACAGGATCCCCTAATTTTATACTCTCTAAGGAAGAACTTTCACCCCTTCTTAAATCTCGAAAATTCAAACCTCTTTTTATTATAGATATTGCGGTGCCAAGGGATATAGATCCTAAAGTTAATGAACTTGAAAATGTCTATCTTTTTGACATAGATGATTTGAAGGAAATAGTAGAAGAAAATCTTAAAAGTCGCGGAAAAGAGGCTCTAAGGGCTAAAGTTATTATTGAAGAGGAGGTGCAAAAATTTAAAAATTTTCTTTCCGAACTTTCTTTTCATCCTACTATTCGGCGCTTGGCTGAAAGGGCTGAACAATTAAGAAAAAGGGAGTTGGAAAAGACCCTTAGAAAGCTTAAGCATCTCTCTTCCGAGGAAAAGGAAGCCTTAGAAATCCTTACTCAATCCTTAGTTCAAAAACTTCTTTATTACCCTATTCAATTTCTAAAAAAGGGCTATCATGAGGAAGGTAAATTAGCTATAAGCCTTATTAGAGAGATCTACCAATTAGATGAATCCGAAGAAGAGTTTTTAGAAGAAAAAGAAGATTTTTGTGAAAAGGAGTCTGAAACTGAAAAAAATGCTTATCGGATTTTACAATGAAAAATTATTTAGAGCTCTTAAGATATCTTCCTAAAACTAATTGTCAGGCTTGTGGATTAGAGTCTTGTCTTCTCTTTGCCCTTAAGGTTTTTAGTGGAGAGATTCCTATAGAAAAGTGTCCTTATCTTTCCGAAGAGATTCAGGTCAAAGTGTCTCCCCAAAAGAGACTTAGTTTTAATCAGCTTCTTGAGAATCTTAAGTATCTTAAAGAAAAATTTTCCTCTCTTAACGTGGTAAATTCAGTTGAGTCTTTGGGGCTCAAGCTTAAAGAGAAGGACTTTTTAATAGAGATTCCCTATTTAGATTTATTCGTAGCGATTAATTTTAGCCCTGAAGGTTATCCTCTTTCTTTAAGAGAGTTAAGAGGAGAAGGCTTAGATCCTAGGGATGAAATTTTAATATGTAATTATTTTATTTTTAAGGGAAAGGATAGACTTACTTTTGATTTTGTAGGGTTGGAGACTTTTCCGCACTCTCTATCTAAGGTTAAAACCCTCCAAAAATATGCTGAAGAGCCCTTAGCTAAACTTTTCTATGAAATTAAAGAGGCTCCTTTAGATTATCTGAAAGCCTTTAGAATTTCTGGGTTTCGGAAGGAATCCTCTAATTTTGAGTTTATAATTTGGATTTTACCTAAGGTTCCTCTTCGTGTAGTTTTTTGGGAAGGAGATGAAGAAGAAGGGCTTCCTCCTAGTTGTAAGGTTTTATATGATTCTTCAGCCCTTAGTTATCTTGATCTTGAATGCTTAGTTTTTTGTGCGGAGAGATTTGCAGAGAGATTAAAACTTTATTTAGAGACTTGACAAAAGCTAAAAATGTTTTATAATCTAAGACAGAAAAAGGACGCGGGGTAGAGCAGCCTGGTAGCTCGTCGGGCTCATAACCCGGAGGTCGTGGGTTCAAATCCCACCCCCGCAACCAATTCTCTTTTTTCTCTTTAAAAAGATTAAAATCAATCATTTTCCAATGAGGGGTTTTAGTGATAGAGTTAAATCGTATTCAAAGACAGATTTTACGAGCCCTTTTAAAGAAGGAAAAAGCTACTTTTTGGGAGTTAATTAATTTTCAAGATAGACATCTTATTGATTTCCTCTCCTCCCTAAAGGACCTCTTAAAGAGAGGAATCCTTTCTTATGAAAAGCCCTACTTTAAAATAAGGGATCTTCAAAGTATCCCTGAAGTCTTTCCTTATAAAGATCCGGGTTGTCTCTTCTGTAATCCCTTTAGTCAAAGCCCTTTTTGGCAAGAGATTTTTTTAAAATTTAAAGAAGTTACGCAGGATAGACCACTTCCTACCAGTGATTTTGATCAAGGGTTTGTTAGACCTGAAGATACTATTAAAAGAGTAGCTTTTATTTATTTAAGAGGAGATTTAGAGAATACGGAAATTTTTATTCTTGGAGATGATGATTTGCTTTCCTTGGCGATGGCTTTAACTAAGTTTCCCAAAAAGATTGTGGTAGTGGAAATAGATAAAAGGATTAATAACTTTATAGAAAAAGTAGCCCGACAAATTGGTTATTTAAATCTGGAGGTTTATAATTATAACGTCCTTGAAGAGATTCCGGCCTTTTTAAGAGGAAGATTTGATGTTTTTATTACCGATCCCGTGGAAACTAAAAAGGGTCTTAAATTGTTTGTGGCGCGTTGTATAGCTGCTCTTAAAGGTCCTGGTTCAGTGGGTTACATAGGTTTTACTCATCGGGAAGCCTCTCTTAAGAAGTGGAGAGACTTTGAAAGTTTTTTAATGGAGTCAGGCTTTGTGATTACCGATATTTTGAGGGATTTTACTACCTATCCAGAAAAGGAAAATTCCTGGGAAGACTTTTATCGGACCTATAGGATTATGAAGGAGTTTGACTTAGAGCTTCCTAATGTAGATTGGTATAAATCCTCTTTCTTGCGCTTTGAAGTGGTAGAGGGGCCCTATATTCCTAAAATAGATCCTCCTGAGAATTTAGAAGAGCTTTATTTTGATGAAGAAGCCTGGGCGACTCCTCTTCCATCCTATTTGGAAAAGTGGTAGAAGATTATTAATTTTGTGAAAGAGGAAAAAAGAAGATAACCTGGAGGGAAGGCAGTATAAAAAATTTAGGTGAAAAATTAGTTAAGGAGGGTAAAAGGTATGGCTTATACAACCTCTGACTTTAAAAGGGGTTTAAAAATTGAGTGGGAAGGAAAACCTTATGAAATTATAGAGTTTCAACACTTCAAGGTTGCCCAAGGTCAAGCTACTGTTAGAACTAAATTAAGGGATCTTTCTACAGGCAGAGTTATAGAGGTAAATTTTCGTTCTGGAGAAAAATTTGAAAAACCTGATTTACAGGAAAAGGAAGTTCAATACCTTTATAAAGAAGGAGATAGATTTGTTTTTATGGATTTAGAGGATTATGATCAAATTTATATCTCCGAAAGGGAAGTGAGGGAGTTAGCTAAATTTTTGATAGAAAACCTTCAGGTCAATCTTTTGTATTATAAAGGCAAGGTTATAGGGATAGAACTTCCTAAGGTAGTAGAGATTAAGGTAGTGCAAACTGAACCTGGGGTTAAGGGTGATACGGTAGGCACCGCTACAAAACCAGCTACCTTAGAAACAGGAGCAATTATTCAAGTTCCCCTCTTTATTAAAGAGGGAGATGTTATTAAGGTTGATACCAGAACTGGAGAATATATAGAGAGGGCTTAAGATGTTAACCCTTAAAAAGTTGCAAGAATTTAAAGAATATTTAGAAAACGGTAGTTTTATAAAGGATTTTGAAATGAGACCTCCAGATGGTCAAGGGGAAATGTTAGACCTAATTGAACTTCTTTTTGAGATTTGCGAAAAGGCAGATGAAGTTCTCAGTAAACATTTTTATCGTAAGTGGGGAGGAGCGGTTCTTACAAAGAAGGACTAAATGGTTCATTTTGTACGGGCTAAAACCCATTTTAAATATGCTCAAGACCTTTGGAAGGAGATTCTAACTAAAAAAAGAAGTCCCAATTTAAAGATATTTCAAGACATTTTTAGGCAGGGACTCAAAGCTCTCTATAGTATAACTGTCCTTATTCCCCAAGAACACCCTCCCACCTTAGAAGAACTTTTAGAAAAGGTTCTTCCTACTCTCTCTGAAGAAGAAAAAGAAGAAATTTTAAATTTAAGAGATTTTATTTTTCCAGGAGAGGATTATAATTTCGTGGAGGAAAGGTTAATTTTAGAGAAAATAAAAAGGTTTTTAGATATAGTCTATAATAATCTAAAACCTATTTTATAAAAACTTTTCCAATGGATCTGGATAATAAAAAATTTTGTCTCCCTTTAGAGGTTTTAGAGAATTTAAGGATTGCCCTTTTAATTATGGATCAAAATAGGAAAATCCTCTTTGTTAATAAGATGGTGAAAAAAATGACCCTTTATTCTCAAGAAGAGCTTATAGGTAAAGGTATTCAGGAGACACTTTTTGCCCTTTTTCATCCTGAGTGTTCTATGGAAAAACTTTTTAGTTCAGACCAATGTGAGTTTAATGCCCTTTTAAGGAGAAAGGATGGAAGCGAATTTTTTGCCCATTGTATAGGTCAGGTTCTTAAAGTAGAAGAAGATTTTTTTATTATTTTTACCTTTATAGATATTACTAAGAGAAAACTTTTAGAACAAAAGCTTTTTATAGCCGCTAATACTGATGCCCTAACTGGGCTTTATAACCGCAGATTCATCTATGAAGCTTTTAAACAAACTAAGGCTATCAGTGATAGATATCAAGTTCCTTTTAGTGTTATTTTTTTGGATTTAGATTATTTTAAACTTATAAATGATCTTTATGGGCATGATACAGGGGATAGAATTTTAATTGAGGTAGCTAAGGTTTTGAAGAAAAACTTAAGAAAAAGTGATTTAGCTGGAAGATGGGGAGGAGAAGAATTCTTAATTCTTCTTCCTCATACTAATCTTTCTTCAGCTCTAAGGGTTGCGGAAAAAATTAGAGAGGAAATTAAGAACTTAAAGGTTCCTCCAGTAGAAGGGATTACTGCAAGCTTTGGGGTTGCCGAATATAAGGAGGGTGAATCTGTAGAGGAGATAATAAAACGAGCGGATTTAGCCCTTTATAAGGCTAAGGATGAAGGTAGAAATTGTATAATTTCTTTTTAGGGGTAGAATTTATGGATCCAAAAAAGATAGAGGTTTATCTTGAAGTCTTAGCTTGCCCTGAGTGCAAGGGAGAACTTGAGTATAAGAATCCTGGGGAGCAAGGTTTAGAGGGTTTTTTCTGTAAAAAATGTAAGCTCCTTTATCCTATAGTAGAAGAGATTCCTTTAATGATGGTAGAGGATGCAGTAAAGATAACCAATGAGTCATCCTAAAAAGGTTAGTCCTGTTCTTTATTTTATTGCTGTAACCGAGAGAGAAAAAGGATCCTTTGAAAAAATTAAAGCTACAATTAGTGAGGAATTAGGCTTAATTCTTTTTCAAAGCCCTTATTTTGAATTTTCCCAGTTTACCGATTATTATACTGAAGAAATGGGGCATCCTCTTTGGAAATCTATTTATTTTTTTGAGATTTTGAAGGAGCCTGAATTTTTAATTGACCTTAAATATCTCTGTTATTCTATAGAAAGGAAAGAAGCCTTTTTAGAAAAAAGGAGTATTAATTTAGATCCTGGATATTTAACTTTATCCAAGGTGGTGCTTTCTACTTTTAAGGATTATGCCCATAGGCTTTATCTTGGAAGATCTGTTTTTGCTGAGGTAACCCTAATTTATCGGAAAGGAAGTTTTGAGAGTCTTCCTTGGACCTATCCGGATTATAAAGAGCCCTTTATAATAGAGTCCTTTAATAAGGCTCGAGCACTTTATAAGAAGAAAGTAAATGCTTATAGATAACTTGGGACGAAAGATTGAGTATTTGAGGATTTCGGTAACGGATCGTTGTAATTTTAGGTGTATTTATTGTCAAAGAGGGAAGCCTGTTAAGTTTCTTCCTCAGGAGAAGCTCCTTACTTATGAGGAAATTATAGAGATGGTAAAAGTAGCCATAGAGTTTGGCGTCAAGAGAGTTCGTTTGACCGGAGGTGAACCTTTAAAACGCAAAAATATAGAATTTCTTATAAAAGGGCTTTCTGAACTTTCTGGTCTTGAAGATCTTAGTCTTACCACTAATGCCTATTTTTTAGAAGAAAAGGCCTCCCTTTTAAAAGAACTCGGTCTTAAGAGATTGAATATTAGCTTAGATACTCTAAATCCTGAAAAATTTGCCAAGATTACTGGGGGGTTTAGTTTAGATAGAGTTTGGAGAGGAATTTTAAAGGCTTGGGAAGTAGGTTTTAACCCTTTGAAATTAAATATGGTAGTGATCAGAGGCTATAATGATGATGAGATTATAGAGTTAGCTAAGTTAACCCTAAAATATCCCTGGGAAGTAAGATTTATTGAATTTATGCCAGTTGGAGGAAGTCCTCTTTGGAAGGAAAAAAATATTGTCTCTGTAGAGGAAATTAAGAAAGAATTAGAAAAGATAGCTCCTCTTTTTCCGAGTTCCTCCTTAGGAGGAGGTCCGGCTAAGATTTTTAAATGGGAGAAAGCTCTGGGTAAAATTGGTTTTATTTCCCCGATTAGTGAACATTTTTGTCAAAACTGTAACCGCCTTAGAATCACTCCCGATGGGAGATTAAGGGTTTGCCTTTTTTCAGATCTTGAGATAAATCTAAAGGATTATTGTCTAAAAGGTAAGGAGGGTCTTAAAGAGGCCTTCCTCTTAGCTTTAAAAATAAAACCACCTAAAAGAGAACTTTCCTCAACTCAAAGAACCATGAGATTAATTGGAGGCTAAGACTTTTATGGAGAAAAATAAAACTTATCTGGCCTTTGGCTTTTTAAAACCTAATAGACCTGATAGGTTGTTAATCCTTTCTAAGTCCCTCAATCCTCCAGTTTATGTTTTAGCTGAGTTTCCTGAGGGTAGAAAGGAGGTTTTTTTAATTAAAGATTATCCCTTTGCCTTTCCCTATGAAGTAGAAGGGGCTCCTAAGGTTTTAAGATTAGCTAATTTTAAAGAAATTAATACCTATAGAAAAAGGCGGGAACTGGAAGCTAAAGCCAAAGAGCTTTGTAAGACCTTTATTAAAGAATTAAACCTTGAGATGAAATTAACCGATGTGGAATGTTATTTTGATAAAAGTAAAATCGTTTTTTATTATACTGCGGAGGGAAGGATTGATTTTAGGGAATTAGTTAAGCAATTAGCTAAGGTTTTGAGAATGCGCATTGAGATGCGTCAAATAGGAGTAAGAAATGAGACAGCCCTTTTAAGTGGAATAGGGGTTTGTGGTAAGGAGTTTTGTTGTGCCCAGTATCTTAGAAATTTTATGCCCCTTTCCATAAAAATGGCTAAAGATCAAGGGTTAATCCTTGATCCAAATAAGGTCTCTGGTCCTTGTGGAAGGCTTTTTTGCTGTTTAGCCTATGAAGAACCTGTTTATCGAGAGTTTTTATCCAAGCTTCCTCAGATAGGAAGTAGAATTTCTTTTCAGGACCAAACTTTTAAGGTTATAAAATATAATATTTTTTATGAATCAGTAACCTTAGAAGGTGAGGATAAAAACCTTTATACTATTCCAATTTTTGAGTTTAAAAATTATGTCCTGTTGGAGGAAGAAGAGGGAGAGGGATGGACAAATTAAAGATCTACCTAACTACCCCTATTTATTATGTTAATAATTATCCCCACCTTGGGCATTCCTATACTACCATAGTTGTAGATGCCTTAGCTAAATTCTATCGTTTGAAGGACTATGAGGTCTTCTTCTTAACCGGAACTGATGAACATGGAGATAAAATTGTTAAGACTGCTGAGAAGTATAATAAAACTCCTCAAGAATTTGTAGATGAAATAGCTAAGTCCTTTAAGGAGACCTGGGACATCCTCCAAATTTCTTATAACTTTTTTATTCGCACAACTTCCTCTCAGCATAAAAGGGTAGTTCAATATGTCCTTCAAAAACTTTATGATCAAGGGGAGTTCTATTTAGATGAATACGAAGGTTATTATTGTTTTGGCTGTGAAAGATTTTTAACTTCTAAGGAATTAGATGAAAGGGGCTATTGTAAAGATCATCAGATACCACCTCAATTATTAAGGGAAAAAAACTATTTTTTTAATTTAGAAAAATATCAGGCCTGGCTTAAAGAGTATCTCTTTAAGGAGGATTTAATCTATCCTTCCTTTTATAAAGAAGAAGTTTTAAACCTTTTAGAGGAACCTCTACCTCCTCTTTGTATTTCTAGACCGAAAAGCCGGATCAGTTGGGGAATAGAACTTCCTTTTGATAGGAACTATGTAACCTATGTTTGGTTTGACGCTTTAATAAATTATCTTTCCGGAATAGGATATCCTGATAATCTGGGCTGGGAGGACCTTTGGAGGGAGGCTCATCATTTTATAGCTAAAGATATTCTTAAACCCCATGCCATATATTGGCCCATTATTTTAAAAGCCTTAGGTCTTCCGATTTACAAAAAACTTTATGTCCATGGCTATTGGTTAATGAACAACTTGAAAATGTCAAAATCTCTCGGGAATATTGTTAGCCCCCTTGAACTCACTGAAAGATATGGAAGAGATACTTTAAGATATTTCCTCTTAAGGGAGATGTCTTTTGGTTATGATGCTGAGTTTAGTGAGGAACAAATTATCCTCAGATATAATTCCGATTTAGCTAACGACTACGGAAACCTGGTATATAGAACCCTCAATATGATAGAAAGATATTTCCAAGGAGAGGTTCCTCCTTATGGAGAACTTCAAGCAAGGGATAGGGATTTTAGAAATAAGGTAGAGGAGCACCTAAGAAAATATCTTTCCCTTTTTGAAAAACTCCAATTTCATTTAGCTTTAGAAGAGTTATTCCAAGCTGTTAGATTAACCAATGTTTATATTGATTACTGTGCTCCTTGGAAGGAATTTAAGGAAGGGAATCTTAAAAGGTTAGGCACTATTTTGAGAACAGTTCTTTCCGCTCTCAAAAGTCTGGCCTTAGCCCTCTATCCGGTTTTACCTGAAACTTCTAAAAAGGTTTTAACCCAACTCTCTTTAGATCCTTCCTTTTTAAGTTTTAAAGATTTATTTAATTGGGATATACCTAAGGAAAAACAAAAGGTTTTTAAGGGAGATCCCCTTTTTCCTAGAATAGAAAAAAAAGAAGAAATCTTTTTAGAGGAAAAGAAGATGGAAGAAAAGGTTGAGGAAAGACTATTTCCTATTGAAGAGTTCAGGAAATGGGATTTCCGGGTTGGAAGGATTATTTCCGCTGAAAAGGTTCAAGGAGCTGATAAATTATTGAAATTGGAGGTTCTTTGTCCTGAAAAAAGGCAAATTATCTCTGGAATTGCCCAATATTACAAACCCGAAGATTTAATTGGAAAAGAAGTAGTTTTAGTTGTAAATCTTAAGCCAGCTAAAATTAGGGGAGTTCTCTCAGAAGGTATGGTTTTAGCAGCTCACGATGAAAGGGGCTTGGTGCTTATTACTCCGGAAAGGGAGGTCTCTCCGGGGGCTAAAGTTTCCTAAATTTTTAGAAGAGGTAGCAATATGACCTTTTTTAATCCCTTTGAATTAGAGTTTTCAGCTCTTCTTGAGATTTGTAAAGAGAGACACGGCCATCTTTGTGCTGGTCAAGTTTTAGGAGCAAGATTAGCTCTTTTAGGGTTAGAGTTGATCGGAATAAAGGATCCCTATGGAAGAGATAGAAAAAGGTTTTTGGTCTATGTGGAGATAGATCGTTGCGCAACTGATGCGATTCAAACTGTTACCGGAGCCTCCTTAGGGAAGAGGACTATGAAATTTATGGATTACGGTATAATGGCTGCTACTTTTTTAAATTTAGAAAAGGAAAAAGCCTTTAGAATAGTAGCTAAGGAATCTGCTAAAGAGAGGACTAAGCAATATTTTCCGGAGATTGAAAGTCCAGCTCTTAGAGAACTTAAAGCCTACCAAATAATGCCCCTTGAGGAACTTTTTGAGATAAAAGAAGTCAAGGTGAAATTAAATCCCTTAGATCTTCCTGGAAAACCTCAGAGAAAGGTTATCTGTGAGGCCTGTGGTATAGTAATCCGAGACGGAAAAGAGATAGAAAGGGAGGGAAAAGTTCTATGCAAAATCTGTGCCGGTTTAGGTTATTTTGAAGAAAGGCTAGTTAGTGTATAATAAAGGATTTGACTTTTATAAGTCATAAGTGGCTTAGGGCCTTCTTTGAAAGCAGTAAAAGGATTAAAAAACTTAACTTATTGAAGGAGTCTCTTAGGTTTAAAGTCCCAAGAAAATAATCTTAGAATTTATTTGACAAAGAAGTTATTTAGTGTTATTCTTAATAAAAACAGAAAAGGTTTTTTGAAATGGAAGAATTTAGAGATTTTTTAGCTTGGGGTATTTCTTTAGAAGAGATCCCTCCTGAGGGGCTTTTAGTAGAATTTAAAGATTATAAGAATTTAGAAGGGGATTTAAGGATAAAGGAACCTTTTTCTGGTTTTTTAAAGATTAAAAAAAGAGGAGTAGAGGTTAGTGTAGAAGGCTATTTAAAAGGTATTTTGGAACTAACCTGTGATAGATGCCTGGAAGATTTTCCTATGAAGATTGAAAGATCCTTTCAGATTGTTTTAGTGCCGAAGAAGATGTTAGAGTTGGTAGAGGAAAAGGAGCTTTCTGAAGAGGAGTTAGAGGTTAGTTTTTATGAAAATTCCTTTATTTCTTTTTCTGATATTCTGAACGAGGAAATTAGGCTTTTTTTACCTTTTATTAACTTATGTAAGCCTGATTGTAAAGGTCTTTGCCAATATTGTGGAAAAAATCTTAATAAAGAAATATGTTCTTGTCCCAAAATTAAGAGAACATCTCCTTTTATAGTTTTAAAGGATCTTTTAAAAATGGAAGGAGCATAATTTATAAAGGGGGGGAAAATAGGATGGCAGTTCCTAAGAGGAAGACATCTAGGTCTAGAAGAGGGATGAGGCGGGCTCATCAAGCTTTGGTAGCTCCTTCTGGGAGCACCTGTCCCAGGTGTAAATCTTTTAAACTTCCCCATCGGGTTTGTCCAAGTTGTGGATATTATAAAGGGAAGGCCGTTCTTGAGAAGGAAGGACTATAAGTTTAAAAATCTATGCCGGTAGTAGCTTTAGATGTAATGGGGGGAGATTATGCCCCTCAGGCTATTCTTAAAGGAGCAAGTCTTTCCCTTTTTAGTTTTCCGGAGTTATCATTAATTTTAGTGGGGCCAAGGGAGGTTTTAAAGGATTTTCCTCCTTCTCCTCGGGTAGAGTTTCTATATGTTGAAGAATGGGTTAGAATGGATGAGCCTCCTGCTGAGGCTTTAAAGAAAAAACCTGGGGCTACTATTTTTGAGGGTTTGAAACTTCTCAAAGAAGGTCAAGCTCAAGCTTTAGTTTCCGCTGGAAACTCAGGAGCTGTTGTAGCTGGGGCTATTTTTATTTTAGGAAGATTAGCCCAAGTTAGAAGACCAGCCATTGCCACTCTTCTTCCTACCCTTAAGGATCCCTTAGTTTTAATTGATGCCGGAGCTAATGTGGATTCTAAAGGTTATGACCTCTATCAATTCGGGGTTATGGCGAATCTTTTTTTAGAAAAGATTTGGGGAAGGCCAAATCCTAAGATAGCCCTATTGTCTATCGGAGAAGAGATTGGTAAGGGTAATCAATTGGTAAGGGAGGCTCATAAATATTTTAGTGCCTCTAATCTCAATTACTTCGGAAATATTGAAGGAAGAGACCTCTTTAGGGGTGAAGTAGACATAGTGGTTTGTGATGGCTTTATAGGAAATATTTGTTTGAAACTCTCAGAAGGCTTAGGAGAGATTATTTTAGAGATGTTAAAAAATGAAGTCAAAAAATCCTATTTAGCCCTTTTAGGTATTTATTTGTCAAAGGGAGCTTTAAAATCTTTCAAGAAAAAGGTAGATTGGCGGGAGTATGGAGGAGCCCCTCTCTTAGGAGTTAAAGGTAATGTCATTATTTCTCATGGTAAATCTGATGCCTTAGCTATTAAAAACGCAGTTAAACAGGCTTTAGAATTTGCTAAGATTGGGCTTTCTGAGAGATTAGAAAAGGCTATTGAAGAATATTCTCTTAAGGAGGAGACTCTTGAACAATAGAATTTATACTTCTATTTTGGGTTTAGGAATGGCCCTTCCACCCAAAATTCTTACCAATCAAGATTTAGAAAAGATGGTTGATACCAGTGATGAATGGATTACCACCCGAACTGGGATTAAGGAGAGACATATTTTAGAGAAAGGCGAAGTGATTAGCACTTATGCCATACAAGCTGCTAAGGAGGCTTTAGAAAGAGCTAAGATTGATCCCCAGGAGCTTCAAGGAATTATCTGTGCTACTCTCACTCCAGATTACCTTATGCCAAGTCTGGCTGTTTTAGTTCAAAAGGAGCTTATGGCTACTCGAGCTATGGCTTTTGATCTTTCAGCCACCTGTTCAGGTTTTATCTATGCTTTGACTATTGCAGATCAATTTATTAGAAATCATCCTCATTGGAAGATTTTAGTAATTGGAGCAGAAGCCCTTTCCAGAAAAACTAATTGGAAGGATAGGTCTACCTGTGTGCTTTTCGGAGATGGGGCTGGAGCTGTAGTAGTTAGCGGAGATGAGGAAAGAGGAATTATAGACTTTATTTTAGGAGCGGATGGATCCAATTGGTCCCTTCTTACTCTGAAAGGAGGAGGTTCAGCCTATTTTCCCTTAGATCCAGAGCTTCCGGAAGAAGAATACTATATTAAAATGCAGGGAAGAGAGGTCTTTAAATTGGCCACTCGAATGATGGAGAAAATTGCTTTGGAACTTCTTCAAAGAAATGGTCTAACCCCTAAGGATATTCAACTGTTAATTCCTCATCAAGCTAATCTTAGAATAATTGAATATTTAAGAGAAAGATTGGAATTAGATCCTAATTCGGTCTTTGTAAATATTCATAAATACGGAAACACTTCAGCAGCCAGTATTCCTATAGCCCTTTATGAAGCTGAAAAAGAAGGAAGAATTAAAAAGGGTGATCTTCTTCTTATGGTTTCCTTTGGAGGAGGTTTTACCTTTGCGGGCGTTTTAATGAGGTGGTAAAATTTAGACTATGAAACAGCCCCCTCTTAAACCGGAAATTTATTTTCATTTTTTTGAAAAATTTCCTGGTTATTTAGCCTTCTTAGATGAAAAGGGCAATATTTTATCTACTAATCAAACCTGGCAGGAGGTGGCTAAACGAAAAGGTGTTATTATCCGTCCCGATGCCATAGGTTATAATTACCTTAATCTTTGTGAGAAAGTAGAAAAAGAGGAAAAAATTTTTGCTCTAAAAGTAAAGGAAGGGCTTTTAAAGATTCTTCAAAATAAAGAAAAATTTTTTGCTTGTGAATATGAGATTGAAAATCCTTCCGGCAGTTCGGAAAGATATCTCCTCTATATTTTTTCTCTGAAGAGAAAACCTAAACTTATAGCTCTTTTTCATTTAAAAATTCCTTTGGAAAAGGGAGGAAATCTCTCTTTTAAGGAGACAGATGGATCTAAGTTATCTTTTAAAGACTCAGACTGGTTTATTTTTCTTGAACAGGTGATAGAGCCTTTTTTGAAACTCCTTAAGAATCAAGCCGGCCCCTCTCTGAAAAAGATGTCAGAGGAGATTCTAAAGAAAATTGAGGATTTTAAAACTCAAAAGTTAGCTTCCCTCCATCCTTTAGCTATTCTTTCTCCTAAGGAAGCTCAAATTGCCTTATTAGTAAAGGAAGGGAAAAAATCGGAAGAAATAGCTCGTTTTCTTAATCTCAGTAAGGATACTGTAGATTTTTACCGAAAGAGAATAAGGTCTAAATTAGACCTTAAAAGAAAGGGTATCTCCTTAAGAAAGTATCTTCAAAAACTTCTAACTTAACCCTTTCCATTTCATCTGTCCTTTGGAAGCTAATTTTTCATTTTACCTAAGGAAGTTTGAAGAATTACAAGGTTTCCCAATTAGAACAATTAGGACAAATCCAGGCAATGGCACTAGTACAAAGAAACCTTTTATTTTCTTTTTTTAAACAGGAATCACATATAGTAAAATCGCATTTTCTACAACTATAACAAAGAGGAGAGGGTTCTCCGCAGAAATCACAAAACCCTCTCCTGATCTTCTTTTTCTTACCTTTAATTTCCACAGCCACAGATTTTCTTAACAACTAAAGGAGAAACTTTAACTGTTTTTCTCTCGGAAAATTCTACCTGCTTTCCCGGATTCCAGTTTCTAACTGGTCTGAAATAACCGACTACCCTGGAATAGATCTCACAAGGGATCACTTTAACTTTTTCCTTCATTTCTTTTCACCCCCTTCTTGTTTTAGTTTAACCTCTTATTTCTATTTCTACTCCATATCGTTTTAAAGCTTCTTCACTATGAGGTAGAGGACAAAATTCGTGTTTTCCAGCTAAATAACCATGAACCGGACATATGGAAAAAGTAGGAGTAATAGAAACATAGGGCAGTCTGAAATTATTAACAATTGCTTTTATTAATTCTTTAACTACTTGAATATCTGTAATTTCCTCACCTACAAAAAGATGGACAACCGTTCCACCGGTAAACATTATTTGTAAATCATCTTGATGTCTGAGTATTTCAAAGATGTCCTCAGTGTAATGCACAGGAAGATGAACTGAATTGGTGTAGTAGGGTGCATCTTGAGTTCCCTGAGTTTTAATCCTCGGGAATTTCTTTTTATCAATTTTAGCCAATCTATAACTTGTGCTTTCAGCCGGTGTAGCTTCTAAATTATAGAGATTCTCGGTTTGCTCTTGAAAATCAGAAATTTTATCTCGCATAAATTTTAAGACCTTTAAAGCAAACTCCTTTCCGGCTTGGGTATAAATAGGCTCTCCTAAGAAGTTCAAACAAGCCTCGTTCATTCCTACAATGCCTATGGTTGAAAAATGGTTAGCCCAATATTGCCCTTTAACTTCTTTTATTCCCTGGAGATAGACCTTAGAATAGGGATAAAGCCCTTTTTCGGTAAAGTCCTCAATAACCTTTCTCTTGATTTCTAAGGATACTTTAGCTAATTCCATAAGCCTTTCTAATCTTTCGAAGAATTCTTCTTCACAGGTAGAAAGATATCCGATTCTTGGAAGATTAAGAGTAACTACACCTATGCTACCGGTTAAGGCATCTGCTCCAAATAAGCCTCCTCCTTTTCTTTTAAGTTCTCTTTTATCCAGTCTGAGTCGGCAACACATACTTCTTGCATCATCAGGATCCATATCGGAATTTACAAAATTAGCAAAATAGGGAATACCGTATTTTCTGGTCATTTCCCACAAGGGCTCATACTCAGGATTATCCCAATCAAAATCTTTGGTTATATTATAGGTGGGTATTGGAAAGGTAAAGATTCTCCCTTTAGCATCCCCTAGCATCATTAATTCACAAAAGGCTCGGTTAATCATTGACATTTCTTTATGAAACCCTCCATAGACCTCCTCTTTAGGTTTTCCTCCAATAAGCACGTTACTATTAGCATAAAGTTTAGAGGGTTTAAGGTCAAAGGTTAGGTTAGAAAAGGGGGTCTGAAAGCCTACTCTCGTTGGGACATTCATATTAAAGATAAACTCTTGAATACATTGTTTTACCTCTCCATAACTGAGTTTGTCATATCTAATAAAGGGAGCAAGGAGAGTATCAAAATTAGAGAAAGCTTGGGCTCCCGCAGCTTCTCCTTGTAAAGTATAAAGAAAATTAACAATCTGCCCAAGGGCTGTCCTGAAATGCTTAGGAGGACCACTTTCCACTTTACCAGGAACTCCTCCGAAACCCCTTAGCAAAAGGTCATATAAATCCCAACCTACACAATAGGGTGAAAGGGACCCAAGATCGTGAACATGGAAATCTCCCTCTTTATGGGCTTGGGCCACCTCTTGAGGATAAAGCTTTTCCAACCAATATCTGGCAGTAATAGAAGAGCTTACATGGAAATTTAAGCCTTGAAGACTGTAATTCATATTAGAGTTTTCTTGAACTCTCCAGTCCGATTTACCTAAATATTCCTCTATAAGATTAATCCCATCTACTAAGGCTTGAGTAATCTCTCGGGCTGTCCTTCTCTTTTCCCGGTAGAGAATATAAGCCTTAGCTACTTCGTGATAGCCCTTTTCCATTAAGGTCTTTTCCACAACATCCTGAATTGTCTCCACATGGGGGATATCTCCTTTTTTGAAATAGCTCCTGTAAAGTTGAATGGCAACAGCATCAGCAACTCTCTCCGCATCTTCCTTTGTCCCAATCCCAGTAGCTTTCATAGCTTTAAAAATAGCATTTACAATCCTAAACCTGGAAAAGGGAACTAACTTTCCAGTTCTCTTCCGAACCAAAGGCTCCATACTCTCCCCCATCTTTTATATTACTTTACAATATATTGTGGTTTGCTATATATAATACTACTATATTTTGACAGGTTTTTGAAATTTGTCAAGGGGTAATTTTAAAAAGGCCAATTTTAAATTATTAGAGGATAAACTAAAATTGATACAGAAATCTTGAGCGTAAATTGGCTAGTTAGGAGAGTTTTTGATATTTTCATATTTTCAGGATGAGGAAGGGGTGTTAGTTCTGGTTAGGGTGATTCTCTTTTTAGCATCATTTTTGTTTCCTCTTGACAGGATAGGTTTTTAGGTTATAATTTTTTTAAAAAAGGCGCGTAGCTCAGTGGGAGAGCGCTTGCTTGACGCGCAAGAGGTCGGCGGTTCGATCCCGCCCGCGCCTATTTCAAAATTTGGCTGGAAAGGAGTTTTTGAAAAACTAAATTGAAAGTTTATATTCAAGGAATTGGAGTTTTTGATCTACCTCCTAATCAACCACTAAAAATTCTTTTATCTGAGATAAAAAAAATAAATTTACCTAAGGGTCTTCCTATAGGTTTTAAGTTCCAAGGAAAAATTTTAGATTGGCATACTCCTTTCGAAGAAAGAGAAGGGGAATTAGTTTTAGAGCCTCTTTATTCTGACTCTCCTTGCACCTTAGAAATTCTTAGACATACAACTTCTCATATCTTAGCTCAAGCTGTTAAAGAGCTTTTCCCAGAAGCTAAACTCGGAATAGGTCCGGCTACTGAAGATGGCTTTTACTATGATATAGATTATAAAAGACCTTTTACAGAAGAGGACTTGAGAAAGATTGAAAAAAAGATGGAAGAGATTATTAAGAGAGATTTTCCTTTAGAGCGAAGAGAACTTTCTAAGGAAGAGGCTGAAAAATTATTTAGAGAATTAAAAGAGGATTATAAGATTGAATTAATTAGAGAAATTCCGGAAGATTATGTAAGTATATATATTCAGGATCAATTTGTAGATCTTTGTCGTGGGCCCCATCTCCTCTCCACAGGTTATGTAAAAGCTTTCCAATTAATTTCTACAGCTGGGGCTTATTGGAGGGGTGATGAAAAGAATCCTATGCTTTGGAGAATTTATGGGACTGCCTTTTTTAAGAAGGAGGACCTTAGAGATTATTTAAATTGGTTAGAAGAGGTTAAAAGAAGAGATCATCGGAAGTTAGGTAGAGAATTAGAGCTTTTTACTATAGAAGAAGATATTGGAGCAGGATTAATTCTTTGGCTTCCAAAAGGAGCTATAGTTAGAAAGATAATTGAAGATTTTTGGAAAGAGGAACATCTTAAGAGGGGATATCAGTTGGTTTACACCCCTCATATTGCCTTAAGGGAGCTTTGGAAGACCTCTGGACATTTAGATTTTTATAGTGAAAACATGTTTCCTCCTATGGAGTTTGATAATCAAACTTATCAATTAAAACCTATGAATTGCCCTTTTCATATTTACATATATAATCAGAAAAGAAGAAGTTATAGGGAATTTCCTATTAGATATTGTGAATTAGGCACAGTTTATCGTTATGAAAGAAGTGGGGTTTTACACGGGCTTTTAAGAGTTAGGGGATTTACTCAGGATGATGCCCATATTTTTTGTCGGGAAGACCAATTAGAAGAAGAATTAATAAAAATTTTAGATTTGGTAATTTATTTTCTTAAACTTTTTGGTTTTGAAGAATATCAAATTTATTTATCTACTCGTCCGGAAAAATTCGCGGGAGATCTAAGTATTTGGGAAAGGGCTGAAACTGCCCTACGCCAAGCCCTTGAACGAAAAAATTTGTCCTATGAAGTAGATCCAGGAGAGGGAGTCTTTTATGGTCCTAAAATTGATCTTAAGATTAAAGATGGGTTAGGGCGTTTTTGGCAATGTGCTACTATTCAAGTAGATTTTAATTTACCGGAGAGATTTAATCTTACCTATGTAAGAGAGGATAATAAATTTGAGAGACCCATTATGATCCATCGAGCTTTACTCGGATCTTTGGAGAGGTTTTTGGGGATTCTTATTGAACACTATGCCGGAGCTTTTCCCCTTTGGTTATCTCCCGTTCAGGTTAAGGTGCTTACCATTACCGATAGAGCTATTTCTTATGGAGAAAGAATTGCAGAAGAGTTGAAAAGAAGGGGGTTTAGGATAGAAGTTGATTTTAGGGGTGAAAAAATCAATTATAAAATTAAAATGGCTCAACTAGAAAAAGTTCCTTATATGGTCATTTTAGGAGATAGAGAAGTTCAGGAAGGGGTTCTCAGTATAAGAAAGAGAAGCGGAGAGGTTTGGCAAGGGCTTTCCTTAGAAGAATTTATTCAGCGCTTAAATCAAGAAAACAATCCCCATCTTTTTGTATGAAAGCTTTAAAGAGAAACTCTTCTTTTTTATCCTTAAGACTTCTATCTTTGAGACCTCTAAGTTTACCCTGCCTTGAGGAAGGTTTTGGAAATATATTATAAAGGGGAGGAGAATGCAGAGGGAGTTAAAACAAAAATACAAAGTTAATGAAATGATAAGGGCTAAAGAGGTTAGATTAATTGGACCTGATGGCAAACAAATAGGTATTGTGCCGCTTTCTTCCGCTTTAAGAATGGCGGAAGATTATGGCTTAGATCTTGTAGAGATAGCACCTACAGCGAATCCTCCGGTCTGTAAAATTATGGATTTCGGGGAGTTTCTCTATCAGGAGGCCAAAAAATTAAAGGAAGCCAAGAAAAAGCAAGCTGTGGTTGAGGTAAAAGAGGTCAAATTAAGTCCAAAAACAGACAAACATGATTTAGAAGTAAAGATTAAACATATTTTGAGATTTCTTGAAGATAAAAACAAAGTTAAAATTAGAGTGGTCTTTAAAGGTCGAGAAATAAATCATCCTGAATTAGCCGATAAAGTCTTTACTACGATTTTTCAGGCTATTGAGGGAAAGGGTCAAATAGAATCTCCTCCTAAACTGGAAGGAAAGCAGATGGTTGCAGTCATTGGTCCAGTAAAAAAATAATCAAGGGTTCCAATAGCAAAAGTTTTCAATCAATTTGAGTCCTGGGTGTCCGCTTTTTTCGGGATGAAATTGAAAGGCTACTAAATTTTTATAAGCTAAAGCTGAAGGAAAAGAAATCCCATAAAAGGTTATTCCTAAAACTACATCTTTTTCCTCAGGGCTAGGATAATAGCTATGCACAAAATAATATTCGTAATCAGGTTCTACACCTTTAAGAACAGGATGATCTTTTAACCATTCTACTCTGTTCCAACCCATATGGGGAACCTTTAAGACCTCCTCTCCCCATTTTAAAGGTTGAGGAAATCTTACCACTTTTCCCGGAAGAAGTCCTAAAGTTTGCGTTCTACCGTCTTCTTCACTTTCTTCCATAATAATTTGTGTTCCTAAACATATACCGAGAAGAGGGACCCCTTTTAAAAAGGCTTCTTTTAAAAATTCATCCAATCCGAATCTTTTAAGGCTTTCCATAGCTGAACCTGCAGCTCCTACACCAGGAAAAATTATTCTTTCACAATTTTTAAGTTCTTCAGGATTATTACTAATTATCCATTTTTTACCTAAATAATTTAAAGCCCTGGAAACACTTGTCAAATTACCAGCCAGATAATCAATAATTCCTATCATTTTTACCTCAATTAAAAATTGGAGATATAAAAGCTTTGGCTAGACCTTTAGGATAGATACTCCCCTACCTTTTAGGGCTTAAAATAAGGATTAAATTTCAAACTTAGAGAGATATTTATAAATTATTTCATCATATCTACTAGTTAATTTAAAAACCTTTTTAGCTAATTCAAAACGGGTTTTTAAGGTGGTATTGCCGTAAGTTTTTATTTCTTCTAAGACCTTAGGATAATCGGCAGGATCGGTAACTACAGTAACATATTTAAAATTTTTGGCACTGGCTCTGAGAAGGGTAGGACCTCCGATGTCAATATTTTCTATGGCTGTATCTAAATCTCCTTTTTGTTCTACCACCTTTTCAAAGGCATAAAGATTTACTACCACCATGTCTATGGGTTTAATATTAAAATTTTGGATGGTTTCTAAGTGTTCTTGATTGTCTCTTTTAAAAAGAATTCCAGCATGCACAAGGGGATGAAGGGTTTTGACTCTTCCGCCTAAGATTTCGGGAAAATTGGTTAACTCTGAAATATCTCTAACCTTTACTCCACCCTCTCTTATCGTTTTAGCGGTACCTCCGGTAGAAATAATTTCAATCCCTAATTGAGCTAGCTCTTTGGCCAATTCTACAATTTTTGTTTTATCAGTGACGCTAATTAAAGCCCTTTCAATTTTATTCATTTTTTGGACCTCCCTAATTATGATTTTATTCCTATTTCTTCATCGGTAAGATAACAAGCTGGATCAGGGGCCCAGATATCTCCTGTCACAGCTTCAGCTCTTACTCTAAAATTGCCTCCACAAATTTCTAAGAATTGACACTGGGCACAGCGTCCCTTTACATATTTTTTCTTTTCCTTAAGTTTAGCCATAAGGGGGTCTTTAGTATCCATCCAAATTTCACTAAAAGGTCTCTCCCTCACATTTCCAAAGGAATAGTGTCTCCAAAATTGATCGGGATGAACCGATCCGTCCCAGGAGACACATCCGATACCTACTCCAGTATTATTTCCTCCATTCATTAAAAGGAGTTGATAGACCTCATTAGCCCGAGGATTACCCTCCCGTTTCATTCTAAGATAAAGATAAACTCCATCGGTATGATTATCTACAGTTAATACCTCTACCTTTTTTCCCTTATCAAAGAGTTCTTTAGTCCTATCTATAATATAGTCTACCCATTTTCGGGTTTCTTCATGGGAGAGGTCCTGTTCAATTAGATTGCTTCCTCTTCCTGCATAAACTAAATGATAAAAACAAATTCGAGGAATATCCATTTCCTCTACAAAGTCAAAGATCTTAGGGATCTCTTCAGCATTAAATTTGTTAATTGTAAATCTCAAACCTACCTTAATTCTTTCTTTTTTACAATTTTCTATAGATTGCACTACCTTTTCAAAACATCCTTTAGAAACTCTAAATTTGTCGTGGACTTCCCCGATACCATCTAAACTAATTCCTACATAGGAAAGCCCTAATTTTTTAAGTTCCCGGGCTATGGCTTCATCTATTAAAGTTCCGTTAGTAGATAAAACAGCCCTTAATCCTAAGGAGACAGCTTTGTGAATTAGATCCAAAATATCTGATCTTACCAAGGGTTCTCCTCCTGAAAAGAGAACTACTGGACATCCAAAATTAGCTAAATCTTCAAGCAGTCTGATCCCTTCTTCAGTAGTTAATTCGTTAGGATGGGGATTATTATTGGCTGAGGCATAGCAATGAATACATCTTAAATTACAAGCTCGTGTTATATTCCAGACCACCACAGGCTTTTTATCCGCTGAAAATTGAAGTAGATGGGAAGGGAGGTCCTTAGCTTTTCTTCCATATCTTAAAGGATCAGAGGGTTCTACGGTTCCGCAATAAAGCTTAGAAATTCCAATCATTTATTTAAACACCTCCTTATTTTCTTATTAATTCTTTAATAGCCCATAGAAATTCTTCTGGGCCAAAGGGATAGAGAAGCAACCAATCTGCTCCACTTTCCTTAGCCTTTATTTTCTCTTCTGGGTAATTACATTTACAGATAGTTAAAATAGGAACATCCTTGGTTTTAGGATGGCTTTTTAAAAGAAGGCTTACGACAAAACCATCCAAAAGAGGCAAATCCTTCTCCAAAATTATTAGTTCAGGTTTAGATTTTTTGGCTAACTCTAAAAGTTCTTCACCTGTTTCTACTTTCTCATATTTCAGATTATTTTCTTCTAAAAGCTTTTTAATTTTTTCAAAGATTCCTTCGGAAAGAGAAATTAAAATCATTTTATTGTTCTAAGAGGTCTTTTAAAAACTCATCAGGATCAAGAAAGGCCTTTTCAGTAATGTAAAAGAACCTACGATTGGTTTTTTCCTTTAAAAGGGAGAGGGGATATTCTAATGAAGAAAGATGCCTTTCACAAAAGCCAAAAACCCCTTGATCTCTTTTTAAAACCTCTTCCATAATATAATCTATAGCCAAATCTGAAAAGGTAATTTGAAGCTGGTTTCTTTTAGAAAAAGCGGATTCATAGGCTTTAATTTGTTTATATATAGAAGTTATTTCCTCTAAAACCTGACTAAGTTCCACATCTTCCCATTTATAAAGTTTAAAAATAAGATTTAATCTGTTAGGAGTTAGAAAAGGAAATTTTTCTTTGGAATCTTCTCGTTTTTCAAAATATTTTAAAACCCTATCTCTTTCTTCGGAAAGGGCTTTATAATAAGTTTCTTTCCATCGGTCATTCTGGGGAGAGTTTAAAAGGGCTTGAAGGTATTCTTGAGGGTTCCGAATTAATTCTTCCGTTACTCCTAAGTATTCAAAGTGATAGGATGGAAGGATTCTTTCATAGGGAATAAGCACATTCTCTAAAACCCTTACCAAAGCCCGAGCTCCTGTTCCTTCTCTATAAGCAAGGGTTGCCAAGGTTTTTAGAGCTTCATTAGAAAAAGCTATGTCTATACCGTAAACTTTAAAATCTCTTTTTTTATTTAAAAGAATACTACTGTTAGGATTGGCTAAAATTTCATAAAGATCTTCCTCTGAAAGAGGATCAAAAACTACTATGACCGGAAATCTCCCTACAAATTCTCTCTCAAACCCATAGGTTACCAAATCCTCAGGAGTAACAAACTTTAAATAGTTGATTGCAATTCCTTCTCTATCCTCAATTTCTGAAAGAAAGCCTAATTTTTGTTTTTTCATTCTTTTTTTGATAATTTCTTCTAATCCCTGAAAAGCTCCGCTTACTACAAAAAGAATATATTTAGTATTTAGAGTTAACTTTCCCTTTTTCACCCTTTCTTCGGGAACATCAAATATTGGAAAATTATCTGGCGGAAGTTTTATTTCTACTTCAGTTTCTTCTAAAAGCTTTAAAAGGGTTCTTTGAACTCCTGTTCTTGAAACATCCGGTCCAATTACTTCACCTGAGGAGGTAATCTTATCAATTTCATCTAAATAGACAATTCCGAAACGAGCTTTTTCTAAATCTCCGCCACTAAGGAAATAAAGTTCTCTTATTAAATCTTCTACATCTCCTCCTACATAGCCTGTTTCACTATATTTAGTGGCATCTCCTTTGGCAAAGGGGACCCCTATTTTATGAGCTATAAGTTTGATAGTAAAAGTTTTTCCCACTCCGGTTGGACCAATAATTAGAATATTATTTTTAATAAAACCTAAATCTTTAAAATTGCCTTCTTTATAAAGAAGATTTTTAGCTTTATGAAAATGGGTGCAAATTTTGGTAGCAATAACTCCTTTAGCTTCCTTTTGCCCTATTAAATATTCATCCAAATAAGTCTCAAGATCAATGGGTTTCAGATTGAAATTATAGAGAAAACTCTGCCTTTGAGTAAAACCAAATTTTTCAATTTTTGGTTTAGGGGCTTTGAACATAATGGTTATGTTTTTCAATATAAGCTCTTTTTTAAAATTGTAAAGTGGATTGAAACAAAGATTTTGGATATTAAGCTAAATTTTTAAAAAGAAGACCTATAAATTCCTGTAACCGCTTAGAAAGTTCTAAAAGTTCCTGAGGAGGAATTTGACGAATCAGTTTCCCTGTTTCCTTTTGAAAAACCTGCACTACCAAAGTTTCATACTCTCTCACATAAACAAGCTTAGCCTCCAAATCAAATTGAGAGAGAATTTCATTAAAAGAATTTAAAATTTTCTCCACCTCTTTTTGGTCTACCTTTTGCTTAGGATCCGCTTTGTTGTCCTGAGAGTGTAAATTAACTTCAGAAGATTTAAAGGGTTGATGAAAATTAGATCCCTTGCTTTGACCTATTTGGTCCATAACTAAATTTTTATAAAGTTCTACTTTCATTTTTAGACTCCTTTTTAGAGAATTCCTTTCTTAAATTATCGGAAAGTTTTTAAAAACCTTTAGAGTTAGCGTAAATATTAAACCCAGATAGGTATGGACATATCTCCCAGGTTATGGAGGTAACTGAGACAGAAAGAAGGAAAGAGGAAAGAGACAATAGTGCTTAGGGGGATATGGAATTTTTGCAAAGCTAAGCCATGAAGTAGAAGAGTTGCTAAGGAAGGTAGAAATTATTAGCCTGAGTTTTTTCCTCCAAAATTTTGAGAGAATGACCTTAGATTAATTTGAGAAGGAGCTTAAGGAGTTTTTTAGGACTTCTAATTTAAGGATAGAGCAGCCTAATTTATCTTCAGGAATCCCAAATTCAAGTTCCGTTAGAAGATCTTCCTCTTTTAAACTTAAGGCCTTTTCTATGGTTAAATTTTTTAATTTTTCTGTTAATTTACTAAGAAAGGCAATAGCTGCTACACATCCTTGCACCTTAAACTTGGCATCTTCAATAGAGTTTTCTTTAATTTTGAGATAGAGTTTTAAAAGGCAAGGTGAAGGAGGAGCTTCTACCAAGCATTTAGGATCCTCTATGGTGATAATTAAATCAGCCCCTTCTATTTCTCCAATATTTTTAGGGTTTAAAAATTCTTGCAGGACCTTTTTTCCGTAGTATTTACCCATCTTTTTTAGACCTATAGTCTTCAATAGCTTTTTTTAAAGCATCTAATCCTAAGATAGAACAATGGACCTTTTGAGGAGGTAAACCACCCAGTTCAGCCACAATATCGTCTTTGGTAATCTTTAAAGCCTCCTCTAAGGATTTTCCTTTTACCATTTCGGTAAGAAGGCTTGAAACAGCAATAGCGGCTGCACAACCAAAGGTCTTAAATTTAATATCCTCAATCTTATCGTCCTTTACCTTTATGTAGAGATACATCATATCTCCGCAAACAGGGTTCCCCTCTATGCCTACACCATCAGCTTCAGGAATTTCGCCTACATTTCTTGGATTCATAAAATGGTCTAAAACTTTTTCACTATACATAAAAAATTCCCCCTCTTTTTTTTAAAATTTTTAATGATGATGGCAGGCTTCTTGCCATTTTTCTATGTCTTTCCACCCCTCTTTAAAAGGAGAAAGTTCTCTTAATCTCTCTATAATTGGAGGCATTTCAGTTAGGACATGTTCCACATCTTCTTCGGTATTCTCCTTGCCTAAACTAAAAACAATAGACCCTTGAATAAGGTGGGCTGGATATCCCATAGAACTCAAAACAGGAGAAGCCTTAAGAGCTTTGGAGGTACAGGTTGAACCACTGGAGGCATAAATTCCCTTCATAGAAAGCATAAGAAGCATAGCTTCTCCTTCAATATATTCTACTATAAAACTACAATGTCCAGGAAGTCTTTCAGTTGGATGGCCTGTAAGATGGATTTTAGGTATACTTTGAGTTAAACCTCTTATAAGTTTATCTCTTAAACTTTGTAGACGGTTACTCCAATTTTTAAGATTTTCTTTGACTAAACGAGCAGCCTCTCCCATTCCTATAATTCCAACTACATTTTCTGTTCCTCCCCTTTTTCCTCCTTCTTGAATCCCTCCGTATATAAGAGGTTGAATTCTAAGCCCTTTGCGCAAATAAAGAGCCCCAACTCCTTTAGGTCCATAAAATTGGTGAGCCGATAAAGAAAGGGCGTCTATTCCAAGATCTTCTACATCCACTTCTATTTGTCCAAGAGCAGCTACCGCATCAGTATGAACCAAGGCTCCTACTTTTTTAGCTAACCTTACTACATCCTTTATAGGTTGAATAGTTCCTACTTCAGGATTAGCCAGTTGAATAGAAACAAGAATAGTCTCAGATTTTAAGGATTTCTCTAAGAAAGTCAGATCAATTTTTCCATATCTATCTACAGGAAGAAAGGTTACTTCAAAGCCTTCTTTTTCAAGGAGCCTTACAGGATTAGTGATAGAATGATGTTCTATTAGGGAAGTAATAATGTGATTTCCCTTTTTTCGATAGGCGTAAGCCAACCCTCTTAAGGCAAAATTATTAGATTCCGTACCTCCTGAGGTAAAAATTATTTCTTGGGGTTTAGCTTTAATAAGTTCGGCTACAGCTTCTCTGGATGCTTCTATAGCTTCCCTAACTTTAACTCCTAAGTCATAACTACTTAGGGGATTACCAAAGTTTTCTCTTAAAAAAGGTAACATAGCCTCTACCACTTTTTCATCAGGTTGAGTGGTAGCCATATGGTCTAAATAAACCCTCTTCATTTTAGCCTCCTAATATAAAATTTAAAAACCTCTCCATTTTCTATAAGGCCCAAAAATTCTTGTTCAAAAAGTTCACACCATCTAGGTACATCTTCAAGGGCTCGATCATAATCAGTAATGAGCTCAAGAACTTGCCCAGGTTTAATTTGCTTAATAGCTTCATTTAACTCCAACAAATGAATAGGACACATAAGATGGACAATATCTACCGAAAGATCAGCTGGTATTTCCTTATCTAAAAATTTCATATTCCCCTCTAAAAAGCAGCCGTTATTATTATTTTATAAAGCATTATCTTTAAAAGTCAATAATTAAAATCTAATTAAAATTTTTATAATTACTCTACTTTTAATTTTTATATAGAAAATACAGCTTTTATTTTAAATTTTTTTACCGCTGGAAAGGCTTTAATTTGAAGTTGATATTTTTTTTCCAAGTTTTTAAGATAGGGGGCTAAAGCATCTTCAGAGGGTAAAACTAAGGTAAACCAAAAATTCAGTTTGTGTTCCCGAAGATAGGCGTGAGTAACCTCAGGGAGTTGGGCTATTTCTTCCGCTAAGGATAGATCTTCCTCTGAGAGGCTACAGGCACAAAGGCAAGTAAAATGGGAAAGTTTATGAGAATCCGGGCTTACACCTAAGTGGCGAAGTATTTTCTTTTCTTTAAGCTCCTTTAAAAGATTAAGAACTTTCTCTTCACTGAGCCCTAATTTTTTAGCAATTTCTTCAAAAGGTTTGGGAACTAAAGGAAAATCTTCCTGGATTAAATTAATTAAATCTTTTTTCATAACTTAAGCCTCCTAAAAAAGCTATTATACTCTAAAAAACTTGTTCGGGAAGGGTATAAAAATGGTTAATTGGTAAATTATATCAAATTATGATAAAAGTTAGAAAATTTTTAAAAATTTTAAAAAAAACTACTATAAAATAAATCCAAACCTCTTTTTTAGTTAATAATAGACCTTGACATTTTTGATTTTTAAGAATAATTTTAGAGAAAATTATTAAAGTAGGGAGGGTATTATGGGAGAGGTAAAAAAACATGACACATCCCTTTTGGATGAATTGAAGTCAGGTCCTTGGCCCAGTTTTGTGGATGATATTTATAATTATGCTGAGAAGCACAAGAAGCAGGCTGGATTTGACATTTTGGGTCAGATGGAACTTTCTTACAAAAATAAGGAGACCCATTGGAAACATGGTGGAATCGTAGGTGTTTTCGGATATGGTGGAGGAGTTATTGGTCGTTACTCGGACCAGCAAGACAAGTTTCCTGCGATTTGGGCCTTTCATACTGTCCGTGTTAATCAACCGGCTGCTAAATGGTATCATTCTTCCGCTTTAAGAAAGCTTTGTAATCTTTGGGATAATCGTGGATCGGGGATTATGAATTTACATGGGTCTACAGGAGATATTATTTTGTTGGGCACGGTTACCGAGCAACTTGAACCTATTTTTTATGACTTGAGTCATCAATTAAAGATGGACCTTGGTGGCTCTGGCTCTAATTTAAGGACTCCTGAATGCTGTATGGGTATGTCCAGATGTGAATGGTCCTGTATTGATACTCAGGATATTGTTTATGAATTAACAATGCAATTTCAAGATGAGCTTCATCGTCCAGCTTTTCCCTATAAATTTAAGATTAAGGTCTCAGGATGTCCTAATGATTGTGTGGCTGCCATTGCCAGAGCTGATTTTTCCATCATTGGAACCTGGAGGGATGATATCAAGATTGACCAAGAAGCAGTCAGAGCCTATGTGGGAGGTGAATTAAAGCCTAATGCCGGTGCCCATTCGGACAGAGATTGGGGAGCCTTTGATATCAAGAAAGAAGTGATTGATCTTTGTCCTACTAAGTGTATGTTCTGGGATGAAGGCCAAAAGAAGTTATATATTAACAATAAAGAGTGTAATAGATGTATGCATTGTATAAATGTTATGCCTGAAGCTTTAAGACCTGGAGAGGATAGAGGAGCTACCATTCTTATGGGAGCTAAGGCTCCTATCTTAGATGGAGCTCAGCTCTCTACAGTAATTATTCCTTTTATTAAACTGGAACCTCCTTATGAGAATCTTAAAAATCTTCTTTATAAGGTTTGGGATTACTGGATGGAAAACGGAAAGAACAGGGAAAGACTTGGAGAAACTATTCAGAGAATTGGATTAAACAGATTTATTGTAGATGTTCTTGGGTTGGAGCCTTTACCTCAACACGTTAAAGAGCCAAGATCTAATCCTTATATCTTCTGGAAAGAGGAAGAGGTTGAAGGTGGATGGAAAAGGGATGTAGCTGAATTTAGGAAACGTCATCCAGCTTAATTGAGTAAGCCTTTGAAGAAAAAAATAAAAAATATTAATTTAGGAGGGAAAGATGAGTGAAAGGCCTGAAAGACCAGATCCAATTTATACTCAACCTTATGATCCAACCTTAGCAGAAAAACTATATAATCCTCAGAAACCTATGGAAAATAGAATTACTGATATTGGACCACCTCATTATTGGCAATTTTTACCTCCTGTAATTCAAAGAAACTATGGTAAATGGAAATCCCATGAAATTATTCAGCCTGGTGTTTTGAAATATAAGTCCGAGAGTGGAGAAGTAGTTTATGCTGTTCGTTGTGGAACTCCGAGGCTTGAAACTACTGATTATGTAAGAGAGATCTGTGAAATTGCAGATAAATACTGTGATGGTTATGTGCGCTTTACCACTCGTAATAACGTAGAATTCCATGTTACGGATGAGGAAAAATTAAGAGCTCTTATTGAGGATTTAAAGAACAGAAAGATGCCTGGAGGTTCTTATAAATTTCCCATCGGAGGAACGGGAGCTTCTGTTACTAATATTGTCCATACTCAAGGGTGGATTCACTGTCATACACCAGCTACAGATGCCTCGGGAGTAGTAAAAGCTATTATGGATGAACTTTTTGATTATTTTGGATCCCATAAGCTACCTGCTCAGGTTAGAATAGCTTTAGCTTGTTGTTTAAATATGTGTGGAGCTGTGCATTGTTCAGATATCGCTGTTGTAGGTATTCATAGAAAACCGCCTTTAGTTGAAGATGAGAGGTTGGAAAAGGTTTGTGAAATTCCTTTAGTAATTGCTTCTTGTCCTTTAGGAGCCATTAAACCAGCCACTGTAGAGATTGAAGGGCAAAAGAGGAAAACAGTAAGGGTTAATGAAGAAAGATGTATGTTCTGTGGAAACTGCTATACCATGTGTCCAGCTATGCCTATTTCTGATGGTCAAGGAGACGGTTTAGCTCTGGTGGTTGGTGGGAAGGTTTCTAATAGGATTACGCCACCTACTTTTTCTAAGGTTGTAATTCCTTATATTCCTAACGAACCTCCTCGTTGGCCAACCACTGTTAAGTGGATTAAAAAGATTTTAGAGGTCTATTCTCAAAATGCCAATAAATACGAAAGAGTTGGGGATTGGATTCAAAGAATTGGTTGGGAAAGATTCTTTGAGTTGACAGAAATTCCCTTTACCTGGCATCTTATTGACGACTATAGGTTGGCCTATACTACCTATAGAACTTCTGTTCATTTTAAATTTACAAGCCATGTAGAGACTGTAACAAATATAGAATAAAATTAAAAAGGAGTGATTCCTATGAATAAAGAAGAATTAAAACAAAAAATTTTAGAGGTAATCACTAAAAAAGCTTCTGGTGGTGGGAAGAGTAAAATTTATCTTAAGGATCTGCAGAGAGAGATTCCTGATGCTAATCCCAGAGATATTAAAAATGCGGCTAATGAGCTGGTAAGGGAAGGGAAACTTGAATATTTCTCTACAGGTAGCACCGTAATGTATGGAATTCCTGGAGTTGGAATGGGTTTAGAAGCTGGAACAGAAAAACCCGAATAATAAACTAAGAGGGGCTTAAAGCCCCTCTTAGTTTATTAGATTCAATTAATACTCTAAGGAATTATCACAACTTCGTCTCACGATAGAGTCCTTTTAGGATAGTCTTCTATTCTTAATTTAGTGCTCCTTTTACAGTGATAAAAGGAAGGGAAGCCTTTTAAAAAAGGCGGTTTCTACTATTTTTTGATCTAAATCAAAGACTTAATTGGAAATAAGGGTTATCCTTTGAATAAAGGGTAAAAAATAAAAAGGAGGTAGAGGTTATGTTTTGTAATCAGTGTGAACAAACAGCTAAGGGTTTTGCTTGCACAGTAAGAGGGGTATGTGGAAAAGACCATGAAACTGATGTGCTTCAGGATCTTTTAATTTACGCCTGTGCCGGTCTTTCTGAAGTAGCGTTAGAAGCTGAAAAGAAGGGGATTAAAAGACCGGAAGTAGATTTCTTTTTAATGGAGGCAATGTTTTCAACCCTAACTAATGTAAATTTTGATCAGGAGAGAATTAAGGATTATATTGAAAGAGCGGTAGAGTTAAAAGAAGAATTGAAACACTTAGCTAAGGTAACTTCCGACTCTCCTTGGGTTAATTTCAAACCTTCTAAAAATATGGAAGATCTTATTAAGCAAGCTGAAGAAAGGGAGATTGAGCCTAACGTATTAAAAGAGGAGGGTGAAGATATCGCTAGTCTTAAACTTACTATTCTCTATGCTTTAAAAGGAATAGCGGCTTATGCTTATCACGCAGAAAAATTAGGAGTTAGGAATGAAGAAGTTTATAGAGGATTTAAGGAGCTTTTAGTGAATATTTATAAAGATAAAAGTTCGGAATTAAAAACCTGGGTAGAGAGAGCCCTTGAGACAGGAAGATTGAATTTGCTTACTATGGAGGCTTTGGATAGAGCTAATACTTCCGCTTACGGACATCCCGTTCCTACTAAAGTTTCTTTAGGAGCTAAAGCCGGAAAGGCTATTTTAGTTTCAGGACATGATCTAAAAGACCTCTACGAGCTTTTAAAACAAACCGAAGGTAAGGGAATTTATATTTATACCCATGGAGAGATGCTTCCTGCCCATGGATATCCAGAATTAAAGAAGTTTTCTCATCTTTATGGTCATTACGGGACTGCTTGGCAAAATCAACAAAAGGAATTTGAAACTTTTCCTGGCCCTATTGTAATGACTACAAATTGTCTTATGCCGCCTAAGGATTCCTACAAGGATAGAGTCTTTACTTTAGGTCCTGTTGGTTATCCTGGTGTAAAACATGTATCCGAGGAAGATTTTACTCCGGTTATAGAGATGGCTTTAGGTATGGAGGGCTTTAAAGAAGATATTCAGGGAAAGGAAATCCTAACTGGATTTGCCAGAAATACAGTTTTATCTGTAGCTGATAAAGTGATTGAATTGGTGAAATCTGGAAAAATAAGACACTTTTTCTTAGTCGGTGGATGTGACGGAGCCAAACCAATTAGAAATTATTATACCGAATTTGTAGAAAAGGTTCCGCAAGATTGTGTCGTCTTAACTTTGGCCTGCGGAAAATTTAGATTTTTTGATAAAGATTTGGGAACTATTGATGGAATTCCAAGACTTTTAGATATTGGTCAATGTAATGATGCCTACTCAGCTATTCAAATAGCTTTAGCTTTAGCTAAAGCTTTTAATTTGAATGTAAATGAATTACCCCTTTCTCTTATTCTTTCTTGGTATGAACAAAAAGCAGTAGCTATTTTCTTGACTTTGCTTTATTTAGGAATTAGAAATATTAGATTAGGACCTAGTATGCCTGGTTTTCTAAGTAAAAATGTAGCCAATTTCATTATAGAAAATTACAATCTTAAACCCCTCTCTACTCCGGATGAGGATTTAAAAACTATCTTAGGTTAAAATTTTCTGCTATACTACTTTTTTCTTCTAAGGGGGCGAGAAGCCCCCAGTTTTTCTCTTGACATTTTCTTAATCTTAGAATTAAATACTTTTTTAAATCAAAGGACCCTAAGGGATTGTTTTGTCCCTTTAAGAATTTAAGAGAGATAAGCTGTTTATCCCTCTGAGGTTAGAATTGGGGAGGGTTTAATTTTTTTGAAGTTTTTATAGCTCCTTTTAAAAGCCTATATTTACATAAAAGTGGGGGGAGGAAGATGAAACTAAATCCTGAGAGGGAAATCGTTGAAAAATTAGCTTATGAACTTTTAGTTGCTGCCAGGACAGCTCCTAAAGCCAGAGGGCAAGATGATTTGGTTACAGCTTTAATTACCGATAGGGCTGAGATGGAAAGAATTGCCGAGGAGATGGAAAAGATTGCTGAGGAAAAGGGAGAAGCCTTTAAATTTTTTAAAAGGGATGCGGAAAATTTGAGGAACTCCTTAGCTTTGGTTTTAATTTCCCTTAATTTTAAAAGACCGGTTGGTGTGAATTGTGGAGCCTGTGGCTTTACCTGCGATACTATTTTAAAAGTGGAGAGAAAAAGCTCAGATTATGACGGTCCCCTTTGTGCAATGCGCTTAATAGATCTGGGGATTGCGGTTGGTTCAGCTGTGTCTAAGGCTAAGGATTTATGCTTAGATAATAGAGTAATGTATACCATAGGGGTTGCTGTGAAAAGACTCAAACTTATGCCAGGAGATGTGATCTTAGCCATCCCTTTAAGCGCTTCGGGAAAAAATATCTATTTTGATAGAAAATTTTAGCCTAATGGTTAAAGTAAAGATTTGTGGACTTACTCTAAAGGAAGATATTGAATTTCTGGAAAAATTCCCCGTAGATTACGTAGGTTTTATTCTTTATCCCCCCTCTCCTCGTTATGTAGGGAACAAGATTTACGATTTAGTAGATTTAGTAAAAAAACCTAAGAAAGTAGCAGTTTTTGTAGATCCTATTTATGAAGAAGTAAAGAAGCTTTTAGATCAAGGGATAGATTTAGTTCAACTTCATGGAGAGGAGCCTTTAGAATTAGCTAAAAAAATCGGTTTTAAAAGAGTGATTAAAGCTTTTAGGATAAAGGAAGATCTTGATTTTAAGAAATTTTTGGAAGAATTAGAGCTTTGGAGAGAAACTTACGCCCTTTTATTAGATACCTATAAAAAGGGAATTCCTGGAGGCACAGGGGAGAGTTTTAATTGGGAGATAGCTAAAAAGGTAGTTGAAAGGGACTTTAAATTCTTCTTAGCCGGTGGTTTAACTCCAGAAAAAGTTCCTTTAGCTTTAAAGGAGATTAATCCTTATGGAATTGATCTTTCTTCAGGTTTAGAAAAAGAACCTGGAGTAAAGGACCCTGTAAAAATTCAAAGCTTTTTTAGAATTTTAGAAAACTTAAAGGAGGGGTAAACTACTCCTCTTTTTCTTTAAGCTCAACCGAAACCAAAACCGCTTCCGCTGCTACAACCTCCCTTACTGAAACCGGATCCGTAAACCCTTCCGCAGGAAGTAGCAAAGGAAGAATATTCTTTACGAACTTCTTTAGAAGAACAATAGGGACATCTTAAATCCCTTTCATCTTTTTGAGTGAGACAAAGGGCCTCAAAAAGCCTTCCACAATTTTCACATCTGAATTCATAAATGGGCATAAATTTAAGACCTCCTTTTTTTAATTTCTTTACTTAAAGAATATTACTTTTTTAAAAAATTTCAAGGAAGATGATGGCTTGACAAATTTTTTTATTTTTGATAGTATTTTAAAAATCTAATTAGGAGGGTTTTATGGCTGAGAAACCCTTTATTTTATGGTTGGATGAGATAGGTTATGGAGATGTCCCTTTAGTAGGTGGAAAGAATGCTTCCTTAGGGGAGATGTATTCCAAGTTAACTCCTAAGGGGATTAATGTGCCTTATGGCTTTGCAGTGACTGCCGAAGCTTATAGATATTTTATTAAAGAAAATCATCTGGATGATGAGATTAAAAGGGCTTTGCAAGGGCTTGATACCCACAATGTGGCAGATCTCCAAAAACGGGGAAAGAAAATAAGGAATCTTATTTTACATTCTAAGATGCCTCCTAAGCTGGCTGAGGAAATTATTAAATCCTATCAGCGCTTAGAGGAAAAATATGGGAGAAATGTAGATGTGGCGGTAAGGTCTTCTGCTACCGCAGAAGACCTTCCTGATGCCTCTTTTGCTGGTCAGCAGGAAACTTATTTAAATGTTCGGGGAGCGGAGGCAGTGATTTCCTATGTGCAAAAATGTTTTGCCTCCCTCTTTACGGATAGAGCTATCTCTTACAGGGAAGATAAGGGGTTTGATCACTTTTCTGTTTATCTCTCGGTAGCTGTGCAAAAGATGGTAAGGTCCGATAAAGCGAGTTCCGGAGTTATGTTTACCTTAGATACCGAGTCTGGTTTTAAAGATGTGGTTTATATAACTGGGTCTTGGGGTTTAGGAGAATATGTGGTGCAAGGAAAGGTAAATCCTGATGAATTTTATGTCTTTAAACCTACTTTTAAACAGGGCTTTAAACCTATTCTTGCTAAAAAGTTAGGAAGTAAAGATGTGAAGTTAATTTATGGAAATTCTGTCAATAAACCTCTTAAGGAGGTCAGGACTACTAAGGAGGAAAAGAGAAGCTTTGTCTTAGAGGATGAGGAGATTTTAAAACTAGCGGAGTGGGCTATCCTTATTGAAGAGCATTATGGAAGACCTATGGATATTGAATGGGCTAAGGATGGAGATGGAAAGGAGATAGGCACAGGTGCTCTTTTTATTGTGCAGGCTCGTCCTGAGACAGTCCATGCGAGCAAGGATCAAAAATTTTATGAAATTTATAAATTAAAAGGAGAGGGTAAGGTTCTTTGCACTGGAAAAGCTGTAGGAAGTAAGATCGGTCAAGGTAGAGCTAAGGTAATTTTAGATGTGAGCGGAATTCATGATTTTCAGCCAGGCGAGGTTTTGGTTACCACTATGACAGATCCGGATTGGGAACCTATTATGAAAAAAGCTTCAGCCATTGTTACCGATAAAGGTGGAAGAACTTGTCATGCCGCCATTGTTTCGCGAGAATTAGGTATTCCCTGTATTGTAGGAACAGAAAAAGCCACTAAAGCAATTTCTACGGGTCAAGAGATTACAGTAGATTGCTCCCAGGGAGAAGAAGGCAGAGTCTTAGAAGGTTTAATATCCTTTGAGGTTGAGCGCATTGATTTGGCTAATTTACCTAAAACCAAGACTCAGATTATGATGAATGTCGGTATTCCTGAGCAAGCCTTTGCCCAGGGGCAAATTCCTAATGACGGAGTAGGTTTAGCTCGCTTAGAGTTTATTATAGGATCTCATATAGGCATCCATCCCTTAGCCCTTCTTAAGTATGAAGAATTGAAAGAGAAAGCTAAAAAAGATAAGAGAATAGCTAAGGTTGTAAAGGCTATAGAAGAAAGGACCTATGGCTATGAGAGTAAAGCCGATTTCTTTGTGGATAAATTAGCTCAAGGTGTAGGAATGATTGGAGCAGCCTTTTATCCCAAGGATGTTATTGTTCGTCTTTCAGATTTTAAGAGCAATGAATATGCCAATTTGATAGGAGGTTTTCTCTTTGAACCTGAGGAACATAATCCTATGATCGGTTGGAGAGGAGCTTCCCGTTATTATGATCCCAAGTATGAACCAGCCTTTGCCTTAGAATGTAAAGCTTTAGCTAAGGTTCGAAATGAAATGGGACTTACTAATGTAAAAGTAATGATTCCCTTTTGTCGAACCCCAGAGGAAGGGGAGAGGGTTATTAAGATTATGGAAAAATACGGGTTAAAAAGAGGGGAGAACGGTTTAGAAGTATATGTGATGTGCGAAATCCCAAGTAATGTGATCTTAGCCGAAGATTTTGCTAAAATTTTTGATGGTTTCTCTATCGGATCTAATGATCTTACCCAACTGGTTTTAGGTTTAGATAGAGACTCTGAGCTCGTGACCCACCTCTATGACGAGAGAAATTTGGCAGTGAAGAAGATGATTACTGAAGTGATTTCTACAGCTAAAAGATGTGGAAGAAAAATTGGAATTTGTGGACAAGCCCCTAGTGACTTTCCTGATTTTGCCGAATTTCTTGTAGAATGCGGTATCGACTCTATAAGTCTTACCCCAGATACGGTTGTAAAAACCAGATTAATTGTAGCTGAAAAGGAAAAGTCTTTGCAAACTAAGGGATAGATGAAAAAATTTTTAGTCTTTATTTGGCTTTTCCTTGGGGTGGGAGTTGTTTGGGCTACTCCTATCCACAAATTCTATCTTTTACCAGTTGAGGTTAGTCCTGAAAGGGAATATGGCTATATTAAAGATTCCCTTTTTTATCTTATTTATCAAAGCCTTTCTAATAAAGAGATAGGAGTTAGCCCTCTTTGGCAAGAAAAAAGGAATCTTCAAGGAGAGATTTTAAAAAGCAGTTTTTTCTTTTCACAGAAAGGGCCAATAAAGATAGAGCTTTCCTTAGGTTTCTATCCAGAGAAAAAGGAAATTCTCAAAATTGAAGAGACAATAACTTTTGAAAATTTTTGGGCCCCCCTTTCATCAGCCTTAGATTCCTTAATTTCTCAAAGACAAAATAAGAGTGCTCAAAGGACTCTTTCCTATATTAAGTCTTCTAAGGAAGAAAACTCTCTCTTAGCTAAGCTAAATCCCTTTAAGTTTGTTGCTAAGCTTCTTCACTGGCTTTTTTCATTGGTGCTTTTAACTTCTACAGGACGGTGAAGGATGTGGACAAGGGCTACTAAAGGACGAGGGTGGTTCTTTACTTGGCTTATGGCATACTCGTTCTAAGTGCGTGTTTGATCCTGATGGTGTATGTTTTGGAGCTTATAAAAACTTAGCTAAAGGACATGGACTACCTTACAGCAAAGCACATACACCTTTTTGGCATTTTCCTTTGGGCGAGTGCATCTTCTTCCCTGGGACTTTTCATGCTATACTCTACGCATAGACCTACTGGATGCAATCAGGACACTCTGAGAAACTTCTACCGCTGGATGACCAACTTGGAGATAGCAGGTTTTCTTCTTGCCCTGGCTATGGGGATTTACAGACTCCACCTTCTTGAAAAAAGTATAATAAAAGTTTAAAATGAAAAAAGGTCCCTCAATAATAATCAAACCTTACTCTAAGAGAAAAAAAAGGAAAAGAATTAAAAGAGTTTTTCTTTTTTCTTTGATTATTTTTGTTTTTTTGGTTCTTTTTTTATATCTCTATTTAAGTTGGATAATAAAAAAGGAGGATCAGGAAATTGAAAAGTTAAAAAGGGAGAATGAAAGGCTGAGGAGTGAAATCCGGAAGATTCAAACCTCAGAAGGAGTTTATGAAGAATTTATAAGAACTCGGTTAGGTTATATTAGAGAGGGAGAAAAGATTGTCCAGTATAAATAAGTTGGTAGAAGAGGGGGTTATAGAGATGAATGTTTATAAGATTATTGAGGGGTATTTAGAGGGGAGAGATTTAAATATTGCTATTGTTGTGAGCCGTTTTAATGTCTTTATTACTCAAAGGCTTTTAGAAGGCGCTTTAGATGTTTTAAAGAGACACTTTGTTTCTGAGGAAAGAATTCACATTACCTGGGTTCCGGGGGCCTTTGAAATTCCTTTAGTAGCTAAAAAATTAGCCCAAACTCAAAAGTTTGATGTAGTAATTTGTTTAGGAGCTATTATCAGGGGGGCAACTTCTCATTTTGAATATGTAGCTGCTGAGACTTCCAAAGGGATAGCCCAGGTAATGCTTGAAACCGGAGTTCCCGTAATTTTCGGAATCCTTACTACTGATACCATTGAACAAGCTATTGAGAGAGCAGGCACTAAGGCTGGTAATAAAGGTGCCGAAGCTGCTTACACAGCCATTGAGGTAGCCAATCTTTTAAGAAAGATTTCTCAATTGTAAAAAGAGTAAAAGGGGGACTAAGATGAAAATTATGAGAGACCTTGATCTCAAAGGAAAAAAGGTTTTTATAAGGGTAGATTTTAATGTGCCTCTTGAGGATGGAAAGATTTTGGATGATACCCGAATTATAGAAGCCTTACCTACTATTCAATATGCTGTAAATTCTTTAGCCAAAGTGGTTCTCTGTTCTCATTTAGGAAGGCCTAAGGGTAAGCGGATTCTTGAAATGTCTTTAAAACCAGTTTTTGAATACCTAAAAATAAAATTAAAAAATCCCCTTTATTTCTTAGAGGATATCTATGGAGAAGAGGCAGATAAGATGCTTTCGGAATTAAAGGAAGGCGAGGTTCTTCTTTTAGAGAATATTAGATTTTATGAAGGGGAGACTAAAAATGATCCCGAATTAGCGAAAAGATTAGCTCTCTTTGCAGATATCTATATTAATGATGCCTTTTCTGTCTGTCATCGCGCTCATGCCTCAGTTGTTGGGGTTCCTCAATTAGTAAAAGAAAAAGGAATAGGCTTTTTAAACGAAAAGGAACTCAATTATCTTACTAAGATTGTAGGTAAACCAGAAAGACCTTTATATGCTATAGTAGGAGGAAGTAAGGTCTCTACTAAAATCGGAATCTTAAAGAATCTTTTAAGTAAGGTTGATAAATTATTAATTGGCGGGGCCATGGCTAATACTTTTTTAGCAGCCCTGGGTTATAAGGTAGGCTCCTCCTTAATAGAGGAAGAGTATTTAAGCACCGCTAAAGAGATTTTGAAATTAGCTCGGGCACAGAATGTAAAAGTCTATCTTCCTGTAGATGTCGTAGTAGAAAGGGGAGATGAGGTATATTTAGTTTCCTTAGAGGAAATTGAGGAAGGCGATAGGATCTATGACATAGGAGAAGATACTATTGAACTTTTTTCTTCGGCTTTAGAGGGAGCTAAGACCATTGTTTGGAATGGTCCTTTGGGTTATTTTGAAAAGGAACCCTTTGATTGGGGGACTATAGTTTTAGCCAGGAAGATAGCTTCTCTATCCGCTATAACTGTTGTTGGAGGAGGGGATACCCTTTCGGCTCTTAGAAAGTCCGGGGTTCTCTATGCCTTTTCTCATACCTCCACTGCTGGGGGAGCTTTTCTTGAATACTTAGAAGGAAAGGATTTACCTGGATTAGCTGTTTTAAGATAAAAAGGAGAAGGTTTATGCGTCACCAACTCATTATTGGTAACTGGAAGATGCACCATACCCTTAAAGAAACCAAAGTTTATTGGGAAAGGTTTTTAAAACTTCTTTTGCCCGTTTCTTTTAAGGATAGAACCATTGGAATTGCTCCACCTTTTACCGCCCTTTACTATACACAACAACTACTTAAAGGGACAGAAATTAAGCTTTGTGCCCAAAATGCCCATTTTTCTGAAAAGGGAGCCTATACGGGAGAGATTTCTCCTGTTATGTTAAAGGAGCTTTCCGTAAGTTATGTAATTCTTGGGCACTCAGAGAGAAGGCATATCTTTAAAGAGGAGGACGAACTTATTCAAAAAAGAGTAGAGGGAGTTTATAAAGCTGGCCTTAGTCCAATTCTTTGTATTGGTGAGACCTTAGAAGAAAGAAAAAAAGGAGAAACCTTTTTTAGGATAGAGATTCAATTAAAAAAAGGGTTAGCTTCTCTAAAAGAAATTGACCCGGAAAGATTAGTTATTGCCTATGAGCCAGTTTGGGCAATAGGAACAGGGGTTAATGCAACCCCGGAACAAGCTCAAGAAACCCATGAGTTTGTTAGATCCCTTCTTAAAGAGCTTTATGGAAAAGAGGTAGCTGAGAAAGTGAGAATCCTTTATGGAGGTAGTGTAACTCCTGAGAATGCTAAAAGCCTTCTTCAAGAACCGGATATAGATGGCTTTTTAGTAGGAGGAGCCTCTCTTGATCCAGAGAAATTTTTCCAAATATGCACCATTGAAAGTTATAAGATATAAAACTCTTCTTAAGGCCTAAAAGGTAGTCTAAGGGAGCTTTAAGGAGAGAAAAATGCAATGTAAGCTTCCTGATTATTCTAATTTACCTCAGGAGATTTTAGAGATACCCAAGCTCTATAAAAAAGTAATAATCGTAGGAGCCAGCCCTAAACCTGAGAGACCCAGCTATCAAGTGATGGAATATTTAATTGAGGAAGGCTTTGAGGTCTATCCAGTTAATCCAGCTCATAAGGAGATTCTGGGGAGAGAGGTTTATCCTAACCTGGAAAGTCTACCAGAAGAGTTAAATCCTGAGGTTATTATTATTTTTAGAAGAAGTGATGAAGTCTTGCCGATAGTAGAGAAGGCCTTAAAACTTAAGCCTAAGGTAATCTGGATGCAGGAGGGTATTATTAGTGAACCAGCTAAGGAATTAGCAGAAGCTAAAGGAGTTAAAGTGGTTATGAATAAATGTTTCAAGAAGGTCCATCTTCTTATTAAAGCCTTCCAAGAAAATCTTTAATGGAAATTCGAAAATTGGAATCTTATCTTTTAGGTCAATTGGAGGGTTTCCGTCGCCTTTTATTTTCCAAAAGAGAAGATCTTACTAAGTTTGAGTTTTCTTCGGTAACCCATTATCTCGTAACTTCCTTGCAGGAAGGCTATATAGCCCTTAGTGAAGTTATCTTAGAATTTTTAATTAAACTTTCCTATGCCCTTTATTTTAAGAGCTGTTGGCTTTTAAAGGAGCCTCCTCAAGAAAATACCTTGGATTTCAAAGAAGAACCTTTAACAGAAAGGGGGATTCCCTTTTTATACTATCAGGCCCTTCCTTTAGAAAGAACCTTGGAAGAGGGTGTTTTTCTTCCTAAAATAGAGAATTTCTATTCTAATTTTCCTTTAGAGGAAAGAGGTGAAGTAAGCCTTTTGATAAAGGCTTTGATAGGTCTTTTAGAAAAGTTTAATCAAAAAATAACTTTAAATTTAGAAATTAGAAGAAAATCTATAGAAGAATATTTAGAGGAATGGAGAGAGATTCTTAGTCTAAAAAAAATAATTACTTGGAAGGAATTTTTAGAGCTAAAAGGTCCTCTATCTAAGGAGGAGGTGGTTTATTTCTTTTTAACTTTGCTTTTTCTGGTCTTTGATGGAGAAGCCTCTCTTTATCAAAAGGAAGAAGGAGAGATTCAAATTTTTTTAAGAAGTTGAAAAAAATTTCTTTAGATTTAAAAATTGAAGAAAAACTCTCTAAAATTTCTAAAAATTCTCCATAAGGATTAAATTTAGTCCAATATAGAGATTGACATTTTTAGGGAAAAAATTAAATAGGTGGTAGTATGCAATACACAATAGAACACATTATAGAAAATTGCACGGGTTGTGAAGAGTGTGTTAAGGCTTGTGCTGAGGGGCACAAGGGTTTAGCTAATTGTAGAATATTTAAAGTAGCTTCTAAATTTGCCTATTTTGCTTGTCTACAATGTAAAAAGCCTCAGTGTGCTTCTGCTTGTCCAGTAGGGGCTCTTATCAGAAAGGGAGAGGTAGTTGCCTTTTATGAGAATGTTTGTGTAGGATGTCAAAACTGTGTTTATGCCTGCCCTTGGGGAGTGCCTAAGTTTAACTTTAATACTGGAACCATAGGAAAATGTGATTTGTGTTTTAATAGGGTGGAGAAAGGGGAGAGGCCTTATTGTGTTTCTGCTTGTCCCCATTCAGCTTTAAAAATAAAGGAGATAAAGGGATAAACTAAGGAATAAGTAGTAGGATAGGAGAGGGGATGAGTTCTATAGTTTTCTTTTTAGTCTTTGGTTTTCTTCTATTTGTTCTCGGCTTAGCTATGCTTTTAGGAAATAGAGTCCTTTCGGTTAAAAGGCCCACTCGTGAAAAATTAGTTCCCTATGAATGTGGGATAGACCCTACTGGAGATACTAAGGTTCCTTTTAGGGTTAGGTTTTATTTGATAGCTCTTATTTTTTTAATTTTTGATGTGGAGGTAGTTTTTATATATCCCTGGGCTGTAGTTTTTGAGGAGCTTTCTTGGTTTGGGTTGATTGAGATTGCCTTTTTTGTGGCGTTGCTCTTAGGGGCTTATATTTATGCCTTAAGTGAAAGGGGTTTAGAATGGGAATAGAAAAAGAAACCTTTCCAATTACTGATAGGGTTAGGCAAATTCCCGGGGCACCTATAATTATCTCTCCTTTGGATGAGATTTTTAATTGGGCTCGGGCGAGTTCTCTTTGGCCTATGACCTTTGGTTTAGCTTGCTGTGCTATTGAAATGATGGCCACTGGAGCCAGCCATTTTGATCTGGATAGGTTTGGTATTATTTTCAGAGCCACTCCTCGTCAAGCCGATTGTATTATTGTGGCAGGAACAGTTACGAAAAAGATGGCTCCAGCTGTAAAGAGGGTTTATGAGCAGATGCCTGAGCCTAAATATGTGATTGCTATGGGAAGTTGCGCTTGCTCAGGAGGTATTTTTAAAACCTACTCTACTGTGCAAGGAGTAGATGAATTTTTGCCGGTAGATGTCTATATTCCTGGTTGTCCTCCAAGACCAGAAGCTCTTATTTATGGATTGTTAAAACTTCAAGAAAAAATTAAAAGAGAAAGAGGAAGATGGGGATTTTGGAGATAAGGATGGATGAGTTGATAAAGGAAATCCAAGAAAGATTTGAGAAGTTTCTTATTAAAATGGAAGAAAAAGATTGTTTTACTATGGTAGTTAAACGGGAGGGTTTTTTAAGTTTAATGAGTTTTTTAAAGGAAAGGGGGTTTAAGCATTTGATAGATCTCTGTGGAGTGGATTATTTAGGTTATAAGCCAGAAAATAAACCAGAGAGATTTGAAGTGGTATACCATATCTACAATATAGAAGATAAGGTTTTACTTAGAATAAAAGTGCCTATTTCTGAAAAAGATCCCTGGCAATACAGTTTAACCTCCCTTTGGAAGACTGCTAACTGGTTTGAGAGGGAGTGTTATGATATGTTGGGGATTAAATTTAAAGGTCATTCCAATCTTAGAAGATTATTAATGCCTGAGGATTGGGAGGGTTATCCCTTGAGAAAGGACTATCCTCTTTATTTAGAAGAAGAAAGGGAATGGAAATCCTATCAAGAGTTAAAGGCCAAAGCCAAGGGAGAGAGAAGATGAGTTCTACTTTAATTGAAGTAACCTCTAAACAAAAGGGAGCTAACAATTGGGAAGAGCCTTTTTTTATAAATATGGGACCTCAGCATCCTTCTACCCATGGGGTTTTAAGATTAGTTTTGGAATTAGAAGGAGAGACTATTGTAAGTTGTGATCCTCAGATAGGCTATCTTCATCGGGGAGTTGAGAAGTTAGCCGAGAATTTGAATTATAATCAAACGGTAGTCTTAAGCGATCGTTTAGACTATATTGCTTCAGCTGCTAATAATACCGCCTTTTGTTTAGCCTTTGAAAAGCTTTTCCAATTAGAGGTTCCAAGAAGGGCTAAGCTTCTCAGAACTATTGTTAATGAAATGGCCAGGATCTCCAGTCATCTTCTTTGGCTGGCAACTCATGCCTTAGACATTGGGGCAATGACTGTTTTTCTTTATTGTTTTAGAGATAGGGAATGGTTATTAAATATCTTTGAAAAGATTTGTGGAGCAAGGTTAACCCATACGTATGTTCGGGTTGGAGGAGTAAGGCAGGATTTTACTTCGGAAATCGTAGAAGATCTTTATAAATTTACTGAGGTTTTTCCATCGCGGATTTTAGAATACGAGACCCTTATTGATGTTAATAGAATTTGGTTGAAGAGAACTCAAGGAATAGCTGTGGTTTCTCCTGAAGAGGCTCTGAATTTGGGATTAACTGGTCCGGTTTTAAGAGGTTCGGGAATTCCTTATGATGTTAGAAAAATTAGGCCCTATGATGCCTACTCTGAGGTGGAGTTTGAGGTGCCTATTGGTGAAAAGGGCGATACCTATGATAGATACCGGGTTAGGATGCAAGAGCTAAGACAATCGGTAAGAATTATTAAGCAATGCTTAGATAAATTACCGAAAACCGAAGGAGAAAGTGTAATAGCTGAGGGAGCTCCTGATCTTTTAATTCCAGAAAAAGTAAAAGAGCCTGAACCAAAACCTCACCCTAAAAAAGGTTTTATTTTTACGGGAAAGGAAGTTTTTATTGTTCCACCGGGAGAGGCTTTTGCCAGTATTGAATCTCCTAAAGGGGAGTTAGCTGTTTATGTAGTAAGTGATGGGACAGGAAAACCCTGGAGATTGAGAATTCGAACTCCCTCTTTTGTTCATATTTCAGCTATTCCGGAGTTAACTAAAGGACATATGATTGCCGATTTAATCGCCATTATTGGAACCTTGGATGTAGTTTTAGGAGATTGTGATAGATAGAAAAAGGCTGATTAAGGATAAGGACCAGGGGGAGGGGAATGGAAATTTCCTTAAATAATTTTTTGATTTTTCTAATTATTTCTATAGTTCTTCTTTTATTATCTCTCTTTCATGTGGCTTATTTAACCTATGCGGAAAGAAAGATTATTGCTAGAATGCAACAGAGACTTGGTCCGAATAGAGTAGGGCCAAGAGGGCTTCTTCAGCCTATAGCTGATATTTTAAAGCTTCTTCAAAAGGAAGATATCATTCATCTTTCTGTAGATAGACCTCTTTTTATTTTAGCTCCTTTAATTTCTTTAGTGTGTGCAGGAAGTGGTTTAGCCTTAATTCCCCTCTGGGAAAGATTAGTTTTAAGTAATCTTAATGTGGGGTTGCTTTTTATTTTGGCCTTAAGTTCTCTTAGTGCTTATGGAGTTATCCTTTCTGGTTGGTCCTCCAATTCTCGCTATTCCTTTTTAGGAGGTTTAAGAGCCAGTGCTCAGGTTGTAAGCTATGAGATAGCTATGTCCTTAGCCCTACTGTCAGTAGTCCTTATGGCTGGATCTTTTAATTTACAAGAAATTGTAAAGGTTCAAGCTCAGAGTACTTTTAAGGTCTTTTTAATTCCTCAAATTATAGCTTTTTTTATCTTTATGGTTTCCGCTTTAGCTGAAACTAATAGGGTTCCCTTTGATTTACCTGAAGCAGAAACAGAATTAGTAGCCGGTTATTTTACTGAATATAGCGGGATTCGTTTTGCTCTTTTTTATTTGGCTGAATATTTTGGGATGATAGTAATGAGTGCCCTTGCTGTGACTTGCTTTTTAGGGGGGTATTTAGGTCCCTTTCCAGTGCCAGGGCTTCCTTTTATCTGGTTTCTTCTTAAACTTTATGCTTTGCTATTCTTTTATATTTGGGTTAGAGCTACTCTTCCTCGGTATAGATACGATCAACTTATGGGACTGGGATGGAAAGTATTAATACCCTTAGGAATCTTTAATCTTTTTGCTACAGCCCTTTTGAAATTAATTTTTTAAGGAGTGAGAGGGAATGAGATTTTTAGAAAAAATTTTGCTCCTTGAGATATGGAAGGGGCTTTTTTTAACCTTGAGAAAATTCTTTTTGGAAAAGCCAGTTACAATTCAGTATCCGGAAAAAGATAGGGTTATTCCAGCTTCAGGTTTTAGGGGAAGGCATGCTTTAGTTAGAGATCCTGACACAGGAGACTCTTTATGTATAGCTTGTATGAGATGTGCTAAGGTTTGCCCCTCTCAATGTATTTATATTGAATATACCATAGATGAGATTACTAAAAAAAGAAGGCTGTCTCGGTATGCTATAGAAGCTTTGAGATGTGTTTATTGTGGGTATTGCGAAGAGGTTTGTCCGGTGAATGCAATTGTTCTTACCGAGTATTTTGAATATGCCAGATATACAAGAGAAGAGGTCTATTTTGAAAAAGAGGACCTTCTTAAAAATTGGGATGAATTTATAACTACTCAAAAGCGCCCTTATTTAAATCCTTTCTGGAAACCTAGGGGTATTCCTGAAAAGTATCTACCTGTTCGGAAAAGAAACTTTACAGGGGTTTAGAGAGATGAATTGGAAAGTTTTAGCTTTTTTTTATTTAGGATTAGCTATGGTTTTAGCCAGCCTTTTAGCTATTGTTTCCAGAAATCCAGTCCATGCGGTTTTATGGGTTTTAGTAATGGTTATTCATCAAGCTTTTTTGCTTTATCTTTTAGGATCGGAATTTCTTACAGCAGTTCAGATAATTGTTTATGCTGGGGCTATTTTGGTTCTTTTTCTTTTGGTAGTATATATGATTAATCTAAGAAAGGAAGAAAGGATTAAGATTTTTGTTAAAAAATCCTCCTTGGGCTTTATAATCCTTTTATTTTTTCTCTATTTCTTTTTTAAGAATTTGGCCTTTCTTAAGGCCTTAAATCCCCAATTTAAGCTTCTTCTTCCCTATGATTTAGCTCAGGGAGATAATCTTCGGTGGATGGCCAAATATCTTTATTCCCATTTTCTTTTTCCCTTTGAGGTCATCGGAGTGATTCTGTTGGTAGTGGTTTTGGGAATAGTATTTTTATTAAGAAAGTTAAAGGAGGTTTCTTAAGAAATGGCGCCTTTCAGTTATTATGTGGTTTTAAGTTTGGTGCTTTTCTCTATAGGATTGATGGGTGTGCTTTTTAGAAGGAATTTGATTATTCTTTTAGTTTCTTTAGAAATTGCTATGAATGCTTTGATTATTCTTTTTGCTAGCCTTTCCTATTATACGAAAGATATTACTGGATATATAATTGTTTTTTTTATTATTGGAATGGCAGCGGCTGAGGCTGGAGTTGGACTTTCTTTAGTGGTTCTTCTTTATAGAAGATTGAAAAAAATCTATACTGATGAAATAAATTATTTTAGAGGTTAGCAGTATGAGCGAGTTTTCCAGAGAGGTCATCACAACTTTCCATGGAGATGTTTTTCTAGTTCCTTTTCTTCCTTTTTTAGCTAGTTTAATTACTCTTATTTTGGGTAAAAGATATTTTAAGGATAGAGCTCATTATATTCCTGTTTTCTCCTTATTTTTAAGTTTTCTTTTGAGTCTTAAGCTTCTTTTGGATGTATTAGGAGGGAAGATTTATAATTTTGATCTCTATTCTTGGATTGTAGCAGGGTCTTTAAAGGTGGGGATAGGTTTTCTTGTGGATCCCCTTTCGGTAATGATGATTTGTATGGTAACCTCTCTTTCTTTTCTTATCCATGTCTACTCAATAGGTTATATGAGCGGAGACCCAGGGTATTATAGGTATTTTTCCTATATTTCTCTCTTTACTTTTAGTATGTTAATGCTTGTTCTTTCTAATAATTTGGTTCAGCTTTATTTGGGTTGGGAAGCTGTTGGGCTTTGCTCTTATTTTTTGATTGGTTTTTGGTATGAGAAAAAGAGTGCTAGTGAGGCAGCTAAAAAGGCTTTTATTGTCAATAGGATAGGAGACTTTGGTTTTGCCTTAGGCATATTTACAATGTTTTATTACTTAGGAACTCTCTATTATAATGAGATCTTTGAAAAACTTCCTTTAATTAAGGAAGTCTATTTAGGGATTGGAGGCTATGAAATTCATGTTCCCTTTTTAATTGCCTTTTTACTCTTTTGTGGAGCTATGGGTAAGAGTGCTCAATTTCCGCTCCATGTTTGGTTACCGGATGCTATGGAAGGTCCTACTCCAGTTTCGGCTCTAATTCATGCTGCTACTATGGTAACAGCCGGAGTTTTTATGGTTTCAAGATTACATGCCCTTTTTGAGATGAGTGACTATGCTATGGCTATGGTAGCCTTTGTTGGAGCCTTTACCTGTTTTTTAGCAGCAACTATTGCGCCTACTCAGTTTGATATCAAAAGAGTTATAGCCTATTCTACCCTCTCTCAATTAGGTTATATGTTTATGGCCTGTGGAGTGGGAGCCTTTGCTGTAGGAATGTTTCACCTCTTTACGCACGCCTATTTTAAGGCCCTTCTTTTCTTAGGAGCTGGAAGTATTATTCATGCCCTTCATCATGCTCCTGATCCTAACGATATCCGAATTATGGGTGGATTAAAAAAATATATGCCCATTACCTTTTGGACCTTTTTTATTGCCAGTTTATCTATTTCTGGAATTCCTGGCTTGGCGGGTTTCTTTAGTAAAGATGAAATTCTTGCTATGGCTTATTTTTCCAAATATCCTTGGGGTAAAATAATCTGGTTGATAGCTTTGATTGTAGCTGGACTTACATCTTTTTATACCTTTAGAATTTTCTTTAAAGCCTTTTTCGGAGAATTTAGAGGAAAGGAATATCTTCACGGATATACTCCTCACGAATCTCCTAAGGTAATGACTATCCCTTTAATTCTCATTTCTATTGGAGCCATCTTTTCTGGTTGGCTTGGCCTTCCAGAAGCCTTAGGTGGAGGAGCTCATTTTCAAAAATTCCTTGAATCAGTAGTTGGGCATCCTCCTATAATTCATCCTGAGCATACTACAGAATACCTTCTCATTATTTTAGGGATTTTAGCCGGGCTTACCGGTATTTTTTTAGCTTACCTTGTTTATATAAAAAATCCCTCCCTGGAAACCCTATTTTCTTCAAGGTTTAATAGAATTTATACTTTCTTATATAGAAAATGGTATTTCGACGAACTCTATCATGCTATTATAGTTAGACCAACTATCTTTACAGCTCGCACTCTTGTTAATCTAATTTTAGATACCTTTATTATTGATCAAACCGTTAATGGTTCTGCTAAAACAGTTGATACTTTGGGAGGATTTTTTCAGAGGTTTCATAGAGGAATTATAAATCATTATAATTGGTTTATTTTGATAGGTCTTATTATTTATTTTATTTACTTGATTTATTTAGAGTAAGGAGGATGTGGACGTGACAATTCCCAATTTATTATCTTGGATTTTATGGTTGCCCTTAATCGGAATAATTATTATGTTCTTTTTGCCTCGAGAAAAGGAAGAACCCATTAAAGTGACAGCTCTAATTTTTGCTTTAGCAGATTTTTTCTTATCTTTAATATTATTAGCCAAATTGGATTTTAATAATCCTAACTTTCAGTTTGTGGAAAAGACCGTATGGTTAGATTATTTAAATAGTTTTTACTTTTTAGGAGTAGACGGGATAAGTATTCTTTTTGTTCCTCTTTCTACTTTGGTTACTATTCTTTGTATTCTTATTTCTTGGTATTCAATCCAGGATAAGGTTAAGGAATTTTATATTGCTTTATTATTTACTAATATAGCTATGGTAGGTGTCTTTTTATCCCTTGATTTACTTCTTTTTTATGTCTTTTGGGAAGCTCTTCTTATTCCTATGTATTTGATAATTGGGATATGGGGAGGTCCTCGGAGGATTTATTCTACCTTTAAGTTTTTCCTGTATACCTTTTTGGGTTCTGTTTTTATGCTTTTAGCTATTATTTATATTTTTCTTCAATACGGAACTTTTGATTATACGGTCTTATTAGGAAAGGGTTATCCAGAACACATAGAGCAACTTTTGTTTTTGGCTTTTCTTGTGGCTTTTGCTATAAAGGTTCCCATGTGGCCTGTGCATACTTGGCTTCCTGATGCCCATACCGAGGCTCCTACAGCTGGTTCGGTAATTTTAGCTGGAATTTTAATTAAGATGGGTGGTTATGGAATGGTGCGTTTTCTCTTGCCCTTCTTTCCTAAGGCTAGTCTTTTCTTTTCGGAGATTATTCTTATTCTCTCAGTAATTGCTATTATTTATGCGGGATTAGCTTGTTTGTGGCAGTCTGATTTAAAGAGATTAATAGCTTATAGTTCAGTAAGTCATATGGGTTTTGTGACCTTAGGGATTTTTTCTTTTAACCCTATTGCAATTAAAGGTGCTATTTTGCAGATGATTAATCATGGAATTGTTACAGGAGCCCTTTTTATGTGTGTAGGCGTTGTCTATGATAGAACTCATAGTAGGGAAATTTCTTATTACGGTGGTTTAGCTACAGTCTTTCCTTTTTATTCCGCTCTTTTTATGATCTTCACCTTAGCCAGTATAGGTCTTCCAGGGACTAACGGATTTATTGGAGAGTTTTTGATCCTTTTAGGAGCCTTTTTAAATAACAAATTAGTAGCCCTTCTTTCTGCTACAGGGGTAATTATAGGAGCTGCCTATATGCTTTGGCTTTATCAAAGAGTCTTTTTTGAAAAACCTAAATCTTATTTGACTGGGCTTTATCCTTTAAAGTGGAACGAATTAACTGCCCTTTTACCTATGGTATTTTTAGTTTTTTTAATTGGCTTTTATCCTAATCTTATTCTTGATTTTATGCGGTCTTCGATTTCTCAACTTTTAATTAATTTAAAATAAGGAGGCTTAACAGTGGTTTTAACAGGTTTAAATTTGGGAGTGTTAGCCTTTGAATTAATTCTGCTCTTTACAGGATTGATTATTTTTTTGACTGATAAATTAATAAATAACAAAAATTATGCTTTTTATTTTTCATTACTGGGTATTTTAGGTGGATTATGTTTTATGCTTTTTACTCCTTTTGGAGAATTTACCGCAAGTTTTAAGACGGACTTTTATTCGGCAACTATAAAACTTTTCTTAATTATTGGGAGTATTTTGATTTTAATGATTTCTTATTGTTATTTACAGGAGTTTTCTGCTCTTAATTTTGGGGAATATTATGGTCTTTTACTTTTTTCTTTGCTCGGATCCTTTATTGCTATTTCTAGTCAAGATTTTCTCACTTTATATTTAGGTCTGGAATTAATGAGTATTCCCGTTTATTTTTTAATTGCTACTTCCTTTGTTTATCAAAGATTTTCTTTAGAAGGTGCTATAAAATATTTTATAGTGGGAGCGATAGCTAGCCTTTTTTTTCTTTTGAGTTTAGCTATTATTTATTATTGCGTGGGATCCTTAGCTTTTAGGAATGTTTTTTTAAATTTAGCTCAAGGAACTTTTAAGAAAGAGCTTCTTTACGCTTTAGTATTTATTCTAACAGCCTTTTCTATTAAATTGTCTTTAGTGCCCTTTCATATGTGGGCTCCTGATGCTTATGAAGCTGCTCCTTTACCTATAACCTCCTTTTTAGCCAGTCTTATAAAATTGACTTTATTTTCTGCTTTAATTAAAGTATTAGTAGTAGCCTTTTCTCCTTTGAGATCAACCTTAGGAGAACTTTTAATTCCGATGTCTTTAATTACCCTTTTAATCGGTGCTTTATTAGCTATTAAGCAGGATAATATTATCAGAATGTTAGCTTATTCTTCTATTACTCATGTGGGGTACGCTTCCTTAGGATTGGTTACAGGTGATTATTTAGGTTATGGTTTTATGATTTTTTATATGGTAGTTTATTTATTTATGACGATAGGGACTTTCGGGCTCTTGATTTATCTGATTAAAGTAAGGAGAGAATTTTTACAGATTCCAGCTTTAGGCGGTTTAGGTAAGAAACTTCCCTTTATAAGTTTTTTATTTTTAATTTTTCTTTTTTCCTTAACCGGAATTCCGCCCACAGCTGGTTTTATGGCTAAATTTTATATTTTTATAATTCTTTTAAAAGGGAATTTTTTTTGGGTAGCTCTTTTAGCCTTGCTTTTTTCTATTATTGGTGCCTATCCTTATCTTAGAGTTATTAAGTCCCTTTATATGGATAAACCCTTTTATTCCATAGAAAGGAAACCTTATGGTTTTTCTTTGCTATTTCCAGTTCTTATTTGTTGTTTAGTCATTCTTCTTTTAGGAATCTATCCTAAAGGAGTTGTAGATTTTATTCAAAGAACCCTTCAAATTTATTTAAGCCTTCTTTATTTCCATTTTTAAAGTAAATAAAAATATGTTAGAGTAAGAATTTTTAAGAAAAAAATAGAAAAAAAGGAAAAAAAACGATAATAAAGTTTTAAAAAAGAACTTTTCTGAGATTGACTTAGAAAAAAAAAAATTATAATAAAAGTTGAAATCAATCCTAAGAGGAGGAGGTGTAAAGATGTCAGAATTGTATTTCAAGAGGCCTATGCCTCATGGGGGGAAGCTTGTTGAACGAGTGATTACTGATAAAAAAATTGCTAAGAGGTATTTAGATTCTTGTAAGAAGTATTGCGCTTTCTATGACATTAAACCTACCTTACATTACAAAAGAGGAGTTCCTGTAAGGAATGTTTATCGTGAGATTATGTCGGTTTGTTATGGTTTTTTTAGTCCTGTTGAAGGGTCAATGACCTCAGCTGAATTAGAAAGTGTTCTCTCTAAAAGGAGATTACTTTCTGGTTGGGTTTTCCCTTATCCTATTCTTTTTGATATTTCCAAGGAAGATTTTCAGAAGCTTGGTGTTAGTGAAGGAGATAGACTTGTTCTTCGTCTTAAAGGAAAACCCTTTGCCATGTTAGATATTGAAGAGATTTATGAGATTGATCCTGAGGAGCTTGCTAATAGAACTTTTGGATCTCCTGAGACTAACCCTGAGGTAGTTAGAGAAAAATTTGATGATAAGCATCCTGGATGGGTGATTTATAGATCTCATAATCCTATTATTTTAGCAGGAAAATATACTATTATTAATGAGCCTATTTTTAAGGCTCCCTTTGATAGGTTTTGGTTGCCTCCGAGGAAGGCAAGAGAGTTAATGGAGCAAAAGAGCTGGAGGACAGCTATTGCTCATCAAACGAGAAATGTTCCCCATGTGGGTCACGAGTTTCTTATGAAGAATGCAGCTTATACTGGAGATGTGGAACCTTGTCATGGAATAGTAGTTAATGCTATTATTGGGGTAAAGAGGAGGGGAGATTATCCGGATGAGGCTATTTTAGAAGCTCATGAGGCAGTTCATAAGGCAGGATATATCAAACCAGAAAGACATATTGTGACTTTTACTTTATGGGATATGAGATATGGTAATCCCCTGGAAAGTTTATTGCATGGAATAATTCGTCAGAATATGGGTTGCACTCATCATATGTTTGGAAGAGATCATGCAGCGGTTGGTGAATATTATGATACCTTTGCTACTCAGATTCTTTGGCTTAAGGGAATTCCAAGTTATGGTTTTGACAAACCTGTTAATGAGGTTGACGGAGGTTTAGTAATTAGACCTCAGAATATGAGGGAGTTTTGGTATTGTCCAGTCTGTAAAGAAATGGCTTACAGTGAAAATTGTAATCATAGTAAGCAAAAAGAGAAACTTTCGGGGTCTTTGATTAGAGGGTTGGTGGCTGAAGGTGTTCAGCCTCCGGTAGTTATTATGAGACCTGAGGTCTTTAAGGTGATAGTTAAGTGGTGGAAGAAATTTAATTATCCTTTTGTGAACGAGAAATATGTGATGTGGAAAGAGGAAGAACTGGAAGTAGATCTTCCGGATTTAGATTAATTAAAGATAAAATAGGAGGAGGTGAATCCAATGGAGTATATACTTGAGGTTTTTTTGGATGATTACAGATTAAGTAAGATTAAGGGAACCACTGTAGAAGGAAAGGTTGAGGCTATTTTTGGTGGTGAGTTGAAGGTTTTAAGAGTTAAGGTTGGTGAAGAGGTTAAGGGTGAAATTCTTAAGGCCTTTGAGACAGCCAGAATTGATTCCAGAGCTTGTATTACTGATACTCCCGTAGCTTTTAGAAGGACTCTTTTTGAAGAAATAGCTAAGCAAAAAAATTTGGGAGAAGAGGTGGTTAAGGCTGTATTGGCTCGTATTGATGAGATTAAAGAACTGGCAGCTAAGGAAGCTGAATTTTTACCTGCTCCTGAGATTGAGATAGATTAAGTAAATAAGTAAAATATAAAATTAAACAAGGAGGTGGGCTTATGCCGAGTTATGTTAATCCTGAAAAATGTGATGGTTGCAAGGGTGGGGACAGGACAGTTTGTATGTATATCTGTCCCAATGACCTTATGATTTTAGATCCCGAGGCTATGAGGGCATACAATCAAGAGCCTGATCAGTGCTGGGAATGTTATTCTTGTGTTAAGAGCTGTCCTCAAGGGGCTATTTCAGTGAGGCATTATGCTGATTTTGCTCCTCTTAATGGAACCTGTCAACCTATGAGGGGAACTACGGATGTTATGTGGACCATTAAGTTTAGGAATGGTGTAGTTATTAGGTTTAAGTATCCTATTAGGACTACTCCTGAGGGTTCGGCTGATCCTACTGTTGGTAAGGGGGATCCTGATCCTACTAAAATTAATACTAATCAACTTTTTACAGAGGCTGCTGAAGGTAAGGAACCTGCTAAGCCTGAGGCTGTTTTAAATAAGGTTTTTCCTTGCATTGATAAAAAGATGACTATTTAAAAAAATTTAAAAGGAGGTGGCAATATGCCTAAGATTCATAGTTATAATTTTGGATTATCTTGTGCTGAACCTGAAATTGTAGAAAAGGATGTTGACATATTAATAGTGGGTGGTGGGATGGCGGCTTGCGGAGCCGCTGTTGAGGCGGTGCGCTGGGCCAAGCCCCATGGAATTAGTATTCTTTTGGCTGACAAGGCAGCTATGGAGAGATCTGGTGCTGTAGCTATGGGGCTTTCTGCTATTAATACTTACATTGGTGAAAATAAGCCCGATGACTATGTAAGGATGGTAAGATGTGACCTTATGGGTATTATTAGGGAGGATCTTTCCTTTGATGTGGGAAGACATGTGGATGATACAGTTCATTGTTTTGAGGAGTGGGGTCTTCCTATTTGGAAGCAGGATCCTGCTACGGGAAAGACCTTAGATGGAGCTGTGGCTAAGGCTAAAGGTCTTACTCTTAAGGGTGGGGCTAAGTCTGTTCGTTCCGGACGTTGGCAGATTATGATTAATGGAGAATCTTACAAGGTAATCGTGGCTGAGGCTGCTAAGAATGCTCTTGCCAATTATGATAAGGCTGAAATTATTGAAAGGCTCTTTATTGTAAGACCTCTTCTTGATGCTAATGAACCTAATAGATGTGCTGGTGCAGTAGGATTTTCTGTAAGGGAGAATAAGATTTATATTATTAAGGCTAAGGCGACTTTACTCTCTACAGGTGGAGCGGTAAATGTTTATCGTCCGAGATCCATTGATGAAGGTAAGGGAAGGACTTGGTATCCAGTATGGAATCCTGGTTCTGGGTACGCTATGTGTGCTATGAGTGGAGCTAAGCTTGTTCTTATGGAGAATAGATTTGTTCCTGCAAGGTTTAAGGATGGATATGGACCAGTGGGAGCTTGGTTCTTACTCTTTAAGGCTAGGGCTACTAATGCCTTTGATGAGGACTATGTAGCTAAGCACAAAGAAGAACTTAAGAAGTTTGTCCCTTATAGTGAGGCTTCAGTGGTAGGAACTTGTTTGAGAAACCATGCTATGCTTATTGAGATGAAAGAGGGAAGAGGTCCAATTTTTATGCATACTGAATGGGCTCTTCAGGAATCAGAAAAGACAATGGATAAGAAGGAGTTTAAACATCTTATTGCTGAGGCCTGGGAGGACTTTTTAGATATGTGTATTACTCAGGCTGGACTTTGGGCTTGTTTGAATATTGAACCTGAGAAGAAGGCCTCTGAGATTATGCCTACAGAGCCCTATTTCCTTGGGTCTCATGCTGGATGTGCGGGAGCTTGGTGTTGTGGACCGGATGAAGACTGGGTGCCTGAAGAGTATAAAAAACCTTGGGATGCTATTGGAAGATATAATAGAATGACTACTGTTAAAGGTCTTTTCTGTGCGGGAGATACTGTGGGAGCCTGTGGTCACAAGTTTTCCTCTGGTTCTCATGTAGAGGGTAGAATTGCTGCTAAAGCTATGGTTAAATTTGTATTAGACAATAAAGATTATAAACCTGCGATTAAAGAGACAGCTGAAGAACTAAAGAAAGAGATTTATGGACCTTGGTATAGATTTGAGGAATATAAAAATGCTACTACCGTTTATGAAGTCAATCCCAATTATCTTATTCCTCGTCACATTCAGGCTAGACTTATGAAGTTAATGGATGAATATGTAGCTGGAACCTCTACCTATTATATGACTAATAAGATTATGTTAGAAAGAGGTCTTGAGCTTTTAAGAATGCTTAAAGAGGATATGGAATTAGCTGCAGCTAGGGATTTACACGAATTAATGAGAGCCTGGGAGAATAGGCATAGAGTTTGGACTGCTGAGGCTCATCTTTTACATATTCTTTTTAGAGAGGAGAGTAGATATCCAGGATACTATTATAGGGCTGAATATCTTAATATTGATGACTCCAACTGGAGATGTTTTACCCTCTCAAGATTTAATCCTGAGACTAAGCAATGGGAACTTGAGACTTTCCCATATGTACAGATTATTCCTGATCCTCTTGGACCTTAATGGGAGAACTTTCCAAAGAGGGGGCTTTAAGCCCCCTCTTTTTTTTGATAGCTAAGGAAGGAGGGAGAAATGGCTAATTCTACTATATTGGTAATTGGGGGAGGAATTAGTGGCATTACAGCTGCTATTGAAGCAGCTGAGATGGAGACTGAGGTAATTCTTGTAGAAAAGGGGCCTACCTTAGGAGGTAGGGTTGGACAATTAAGATATTATTTTCCTAAATTATGTCCTCCTACTTGTGGTTTAGAGATAAACTATAAGAGAATAAAGGCTAATCCCTATTTAACTATTTATACTATGACCGAGGTTTTAGAAATTAAGGGAGGGCCAGGGAATTATAAGGTGAAACTAAGAAAAAATCCTCGTTATGTAAATGAAAATTGCACCGCCTGTGGAGAGTGTGAAAAGGTTTGTGAGGGAGAGAGGGTAAGTGATTTTGATTTTGGGTTAGGAAAAACTAAAGCTATATACCTTCCTTCTCCTATGGCTTTTCCTTTGAGATATGTTTTGGATAAGTCAGCTTTAGTTCCTGGGGATTTAGAGAAAATTCAATCTGCTTGTAGATATAATGCTATTGATCCTGAGATGAGGGAAGAGATTTTTGAGATAGAGGTTGGGGCTATTATAGTAGCTACAGGGTGGAAGCCTTATGATGCTACTAAATTAGACAATCTAGGCTATGGTAAATATGCTAATGTAATTACAAATATGCAGATGGAGAGAATGGCTTCTCCTTGGGGACCAACGGGAGGGAAAATTGTAAGGCCTTCTGATGGAAGTTTTCCTCAACGGGTAGCCTTTGTGCAGTGTGCCGGATCCCGCGATGAAAATCATCTGCCTTATTGTTCCTATATTTGTTGTTTAGCCAGTCTTAAACATAGTCTTTATTTAGCTGAGAAAGCTCCGGAGGCGGAATCTTTAATTTTTTATATTGATATTAGAACTCCTGGAAGATATGAAAAATTTTTGAAAAGAGCTCAGAAGGAAGCTAAGATTAATTTTATAAAAGGTAAGGTTGCTAAGGTTGAGGAAGATCTTGAGAGTAAGGATTTAATAGTAACTGCTGAGGATACCCTTTCAGGTAAGAGGGTAAAGGAAAGGGTAAATATGGTAATTTTAGCTTTGGGAATGCAATCCAGTTTGGTGGAGGAGTCAATTCCTGGACTTCCTGTCGATGAGAACGGTTTTGTAATTGAAAGGGAGGGCATTTTTTCGGTAGGTTGTGCTAAAAAACCTCTGGATGTTATGACCTCAAATGAGACCGCAATTGGAGCTGTTATAAGGGCTTTACAGGTAGTAAAGAAGGTCTAAAGGAGGGAGGGAAATAAAATGGATAAAATAGGGGTTTTTATTTGTAAGAGTTGTGATATTGAGAAAAGGTTATCTATTGAGGATTTAGAGGCTGTAGCCAGGGAACAGGGAGTAACTTTTGTTCATAGCCAAGAATTTTTATGTTCTAAAGAGGGAAGGGAATTTATTAATTCAAAGATTCAAGAAGAGGGATTGGATGTAGTTTCTATTTGTGCTTGTTCTTTTAGGGTTAATTACGATGTCTTTAATTTTGGGAAGGTAGCGGTGGATAGGGTGAGTTTAAGGGAAGGTGTGGTTTGGAGTAGATTTCCTGTAGGTGAAAATGGAGAGATTTTAGAGGATTCTACAGAGGTAGTAAGTGGAGTTTCCTTTAAGGATGAATTGATGGCTTTAGCTAAGGATTATATCAGAATGAGTGTAGCTAAGCTTAGGTCTTATAAGCTTCCTGAGCCTTTTAAGCCTGAAGAAGAAATTTCTAAGACTATTCTTGTTATTGGAGGAGGTGTAGCTGGTCTTACCGCGAGTTTGGAATGTGCTAAGGCAGGTTATGATGTTGTTTTAGTGGAAAAGGAAAAAGACTTAGGTGGATTTGTTGGTAAAATGAGGGCTCATTGTGAAACCAATCCTCCTTATAAAAATTTAGTTGTTCCTATAGTTAAAGATTTGATTCAAGCTGTTGAAAGCAACGATAAAATTAAAATTTATAAAGGAGCTGTGGTTAGTAATATAGCTGGAGGTCCTGGTTTATACAATGTAAGGATCAAGCAAGGAGGAAAAGAAGAAGAAATAAGGATTGGAGCTATTGTCTTAGCCGCTGGTTTTAAACCTTATGATTCTAATAAGTTAAGCCATTTAGGTTATGGAGTAGTTCCCAATGTAATTACTAATGTAGAGTTTGAAAGGATGGCTTCTGAGGGAAAGTTAGCAAGACCTTCTGATGGAGCTCCTATTAAAAGTGTTCTTTTTATTCAATGTGCAGGGCAGAGAGATGAAAATCATCTTCCCTATTGTTCAAGTTATTGTTGTTTGGCCAGTTTAAAGCAGGCTAAATATTTAAGGGAATATGATCCCGAGGCTAAGGCTTATATTGTTTATGAGTATATGAGGACAATGGGGATTTATGAAAACTTCTATAAGACTTTACAAGACGATCCGGGGATTTTTCTTACTAAAGGACAAGTTGTAAATATTTTGGAAGGTGAGAAGGGTAAAGTGAAGGTAGTAGTGGATAATACTTTATTTGCTGAAAAGATTGAGCTTGAGGTGGATGTGGTAGTATTAGCAATTGGTATGGTTCCTGTAACTGCTGAGGAGCCAGTTTTAAATCTTGAGTATAGACAAGGTCCTGCTTTACCGGAACTTGAGCTTTTCTACGGTTATGCTGATTCTAATTATATTTGTTTTCCCTATGAGACGAGAAGGACAGGTATTTATGCTGCTGGAGCAGTGCATCAACCTATGACTATTGATCAAGCCCTTGAGGATGCAAGAGGGGCAGCCTTAAAGGCTATTCAGTGTTTGAAAGCTATTGAAGTTGGACATGCTGTTCATCCCAGGACTTGGGATTATGCCTATCCTGAGTGGGATCTTAAGATGTGCACTCAGTGTAAGAGGTGCACTGAGGAATGTCCTTTTGGTGCTCTTAATGAGGATGAAAAAGCTTTCCCTATACCTTTTATTACTCGTTGTAGAAGATGCGGGACCTGTTTTGGAGCTTGTCCGCAGAGAATTATTAATTTTAAAGATTATTCTATTGATATGATTGGTAGTATGATTAAGGCTACTGAAATGCCAGAGCAAGGATATGAACAATACAGATTTATGGCCTTTGTTTGTGAGAATGATGCCTATCCAGCTTTAGATATGATGGCTTATAAGAGAATGAATCTTCCAGTTTTTTTTAGAATTATTCCTGTTAGATGCTTAGGTGCTGTGAATGTCTCCTTTATTAAGGATACCATGAGTAAAGGCTACGATGGGATTCTTCTTTTAGGTTGTAAATATGGAGAAAACTATCAGTGTCATTTCATTAAGGGAAGTGAGTTAGCTAATAGAAGGATGGAAAATGTTCAGGAGACACTCCAGCAACTTGCCTTAGAGATGGAAAGGGTTACCATTGATACTGTAGCTATTGATGAGTTAGAAAAGATTGAAAAGAAAACTAAGGAATTTGTAGAAATTATTAAGGGATACGGAGAAAATCCATTTAAAGGTTGGTAAAGGAGGAAAGAACTATGGCTAATGGAGTATTAAAAGTCTCAGCTGATTTAGAGGCTGTAAAAGAAATACAAAGAGTAGGAGGAGATACAGTAAAAAAGTGTTATCAGTGTGCTACCTGTGCTTCTGTGTGTCCTTTAGCTCCCGATGAAACTCCTTTTCCTCGAAAACAGATGCTTTTAGCCCAATGGGGATTTAAAGAGAAACTTCTCTCCGATCCTAGTGTATGGCTTTGTCATCAATGTGGAGATTGCACTAAACATTGTCCGAGGAATGCTAGACCAGGTGATGTATTAGCTTCCTTAAGATTAAGGGTTACTAAAGAACTTCTTCCTTTTAAATTTATGCATACTTTTTACAATAATCTTTGGGGGTTGCCTATTCTTATTCTTATAGCCTTGTCTTTTATTTTACCAGTTATGTTTTTAACCTTTGGAGGGATTCCAGATTTTACTAATCCTATGTCTTTTCCCTATCATCCTGAGTTGTATTACAAGATTGGATTTATGGAACTTCCGGCTAGAGTTGTGATGATAGATTTAATTTTTCTTACCTTAGCTTCTTTTGTGGTTATCCTTATGATCCACGCAGTAGAGAAAATGTGGAATAACTATTTAGAGAATTATAATATTCCTCAAGCCTATCGTTATTCTTCTTGGAAAATTATAAAAACTTATTTAGGTCCTGCTTTAAAGGAGATTCTTGCCCATAGTAGATTTGAAAAATGCGAGAGTAATTCTTGGAGAGCTAATCCTCATAAGATGCTTTTTTATGCTTTTATAATTCTTTTTATTACTACAGGTACGGTCTTTGTTTTAGCTGATATTTTTGGAATGCATACTCCTTGGAACCCCTTTACCCATCCAGTTAAATGGCTTGGAAATATAGGTGGAATTCTTTTACTTTATGGAAGTATTTCTTTGATTTCAGGAAGAAATAAAGCGGTTTTAGAAAATTCCCTAAAAACAAGTTATAGTGATGCCTTTTTGTTGTGGTTAGTTTTAATAGTAGGTATTACTGGATTTGCTATAGAGTTTGGTAGGATCTTACCTTTTTATTACAACTACATTTCCTTTGTCTATATAGCCCATTTAGTAGCTGTATTTTTACTTTTTTTAGCTATTCCATATGGAAAGTTTTCTCATTTAGTCTTTAGGACAACCTCAGTAGTTTTTGATCTTTATTATCAAGATATTCTTAAAAAACAGAAATAAAGAAATTCTAAAAAACCCCCTCTAAGAAGGGGGTCCTCTTTTAAATTTCTAGAAATAAATTAAACTATAAAATTAACAATGCCTTTTAATTTTTTAATTTTTTTACTTCTCTTTTTAATTTTTTCCTTTTTTATTACCTTTAATCTTTTTTTTGAGAGATCCTTTCAGCAAGATGCCTTAGAGCTTAGTCATAAAGAACTTGGGCTTTTAACTCAAAATTTAGGAGAAAAACTTAGTTTTTTGCTAAACATTGTTCCCAATAAATATTATAGTTTTTCGAAATATTTAGAGAATCAGAAGGGAGCCTCTAAGATAGATAAAAAATTTATTCAACAATTTTTAATTCAAGATGTTAAAGAGATAACAAGTCTTCTTTATGAATATAAGATAGAAAAAATAAAAGAACCTCCTAAAAAAGACTTAGAAATTTTTATTAATTTTTCTGAGAGAAAGATTGTTTATTTTCTTCCATTTAAAGACCCCAAAGGATCTTTTTTACTTACTCTTTCTGTTGGAATGGATGAGATTTTTCAAAAACATTTAAAACCAGTTCAAATTTCTCCGAGAGGATATGCCTGGTTAATTTCTAAAGATGGAACCCTTATTTATCATCCTACTCAACCTGATATGATAGGAAATAATATATATAAAGATATTACAATATGTTTAAATTGTCATAAAGATTTTGAAGCTGAAAAGTCTATTTTAAAAGAAAATATTGAAGGTTCATACAATTATTATTATTCACCGGAAAAAATTGAAAAGGTTATTTATTATACGAAAATTTTGGTAAGCGGACAGGAATGGTTCCTTTGTTTAAGTATTCCTTATGAAGAATTGTTGTTGCCAATGAATAAAAGTATGAAACTTCATTCTCTCCTTATTATTTGTATTTTTTTGTCTATGATAATTATAGGAAGTCTTTTTTATTATCTTAATGTCAAGAGGGTATCTGCTGAAGAAAAATTAAAATTTTATGCCTTTTTAGAAAGCATTATAGAATCAACTCGTTCTAAAATTGTAGTATTAGATCGGAAATACAATATTCTTTTAGCTAACAAGGCCTATGCTAAACTTTTAGATCGACCTAAGGAAGAGATTGTGGGGATTAATTTTTTTGATGTCTGTCCTCAAAAAATAGAGACTTATAAAGAAATTTTAAAGAACCTTATGAGAAAGGCCCTCAACGGAGAGTATGCTGAATTTACAGGATACCCTTTAAGGGAAAATGGAGAGGTTAGATATTATCATGTAGGAGTTAATCCTCTAATTGAAAAGGGAGAAATTACAGGGATAGTATTGTTTTGTGATGACATAACAGAAGAAATTTTTCTAAGAAATCAAATTCAGGAATATGCTAATCAATTAGAAACTTTGGTAGCAGAAAGGACTAAAGAATTAACCCTTGAGAAGGAAAAACTTTCTGTAATTATGAATACTATAGATTCAGGAATTTGTTTAATTGATGAAGATGGAACAATTACTTGGATGAACCCAAAATTAAAGGATTTTATTCAGAAAATGGAGAGAACAAGAGATATAGAGATAGAAAGAGTTAATATATGTGACCTTTTTTTAAAAATAGGAGATTGTTTGGATCCCTCTCAATCTAATCAATTTATTTATGAACTTCTTATAGATAATGAAAAGAGGTTTTTTCAGATTCAAATTACACCTTTAAGATCTTCAGAGGAAAAAATAAATTTTATCTGTTTAATTCAAGATATAACTGATTTTAGATTGATGGAAGAAAGGATTATGCAGACCGAGAAATTACAAGCTCTGGCTAGAATTTCAGCAGGATTAGCCCACGAGATAGGAAATCCTTTAACTTCTATTTCTTCCTATGTTCAGGTATTAAAAGAAATGGATCTTGGAGATTTTGCTAATCAAGCCTTTGAAGTTATTTCCAAACATATTTTGAGAATTTCTGAGATTATAAAAAATATTTCCAATTTTGCTAAACCAACTAAAGGTGAGATCGTTCCAATCAAAGTTCAAGAGGTTGTAGAGGGGGCTTTAGGATTAGTGAAATTTGATAAAAGAATGAAGGATATAAAAATTATTACTAAATATGAAGAGGTTCCAGAAGTTTTAGCTGATCCTAATCAATTATCCCAGGTTTTTATAAATATTATTTTAAATGCATCTGATGCTATGCCTAAGGGAGGAGAATTAATTATTGAAGTTAAAAGAGAGGAAAATTTTGTAATAGGAAAATTTACGGATACAGGGATGGGAATATCGCCTGAAAATCTATCTAAAATCTTTGATCCCTTTTTTACTACTAAAGAAAAAGGAACAGGATTAGGGTTAGCAGTATCTTATAGTATTATTAAGAATTTAGGAGGGGATATTGTAGTTGAAAGCACTGTAGGGAAAGGAACAACCTTTACTATTAAACTTCCTATTTCTCAACCTGAAGAGTTTGAAGGATAAAAGGTTATGGAAAAGCCAAGAATTCTTATAGTAGATGATGAAGTAGATATTTTAAATATTTTGAAATTTGTATTAGAGAGAGAAGGGTATGAGGTCGATATTGCCCTAAATGGAGTAGAGGCTGAAAAACTTGTTAGAAAGAAATATTATGATATTGTGCTTACCGATTGGAAAATGCCTGGAATGGATGGATTAGAATTATTGGAACGGGTAAAAGAAATTAGTCCTTCTACTGATGTAGTGATTATGACCGCCTATGCCAGTATTGAATCAGCAGTTAGTGCTATCAAAAAGGGAGCTTCTGATTATATTGTTAAACCCTTTATCAACGAAGATGTTAAACTTAGACTTAAAAAAATCTTAGAACATAAAAGTCTTCAGAGAGAAATTGAAATACTAAAATATCAATTAAGTCAAAGAGTTAAAGCTGATATCTTTTTGGGAACTTCGCCCAAGATGCAAGAGATTATTAAACTTTTAGAGAGGGTTTCTCCTACTAAAAGTCCTATTCTTTTATTAGGAGAGTCTGGGACTGGTAAAGGGGTTTTAGCCGAATTTATTCATAAGAATAGTCCACGCTTTGATCAACCCTTTGTAAGTATAAATTGTTCAGCCATACCGGAAAATTTATTAGAATCAGAGCTTTTCGGATATAGAAAAGGAGCCTTTACGGGAGCTGTTAGTGATAAAAAGGGATTAATTGATTTAGCCCATAAAGGAACCCTATTTTTAGATGAAATCGGAGATATGCCACTTTCCC
>FWWL01000364.1_pt1 | contig 126822 bp, 106 predicted proteins | sample 2228331 | NCBI WGS metagenome assembly FWWL01 (sample SAMEA103939775, study PRJEB20133) | metagenome | reverse complement strand
ACATTCGCAAAAAAAAAAGCCTAGCATATTTGTTGTTTGTTCTTTGTTGTTTGTTCTTTGTTGTTGGTTCTTTGTTGTTGGTTCTTTGTTCACCAACCAAAGAATCCCTAGGGAAAGAATTTTTACCCAAAGAATCCTTACTCAACAACAAACAACCAACAACCAACAAGTTTGTTAATAATTAATATGATTCATAGAACAGCAATTATTCACCCAGAAGCCGAACTGGATCCAACGGTAGAAGTCGGCCCGTTTTCTATTATTGGTAAAAACGTAAAAATTGGCAAAAACACCAAGATTTATAGCCATGTAGTGATTGATGGCTATACAGAAATTGGCGAAGAAAATCAAATTTTTTCCGGTGCGGTGATTGGCACTGAACCTCAAGATTTAAAGTATAAAGGAGCGCTCAGTTTTACCAAGATTGGCAATGGGAATACGATTCGCGAATATGTGACAATTAATCGAGCCACTGGAGAGGGAGAAAGCACCACCATTGGCGATCGCAACCTACTGATGGCATACTCCCATGTGGCTCATAATTGCGCGATCGCCAATCATGTAATCCTGGCCAATTCGGTGAACATGGCCGGTCATGTCCACATTGAATCACGAGCGGTGATCGGTGGAGTAACAGGAATTCATCAATTTGTGCATATTGGCGAACTCGCTATGATCGCCGGATGCAGTCGTATTACCAATGATATTCCGCCGTATATGTTAATAGAAGGAACGCCATCGCGAGTTCGCGTCCTGAATACCGTCGGCCTGAAACGGGCGGGAATTACCCCAGCAGAAAGCCAATCTTTGAAAAAAGCTTTTCGGATTTTGTATCGGTCTGGATTGTCTTTAGAAGAGGCATTAGCACAGTTAAAATTACTCCCAGAAAATTCATATTTAACCCATTTATATGAGTTTATGAAGCAGTCATTAGCAGCAGGTAGACGCGGACTGACTCCCGGAAAGTTTCAGAAAAGAATTGAAAATAATTAATGAAACCAAAACCAGAAACAGCAACAAACATAGCAACCATAACCCAAGAAAATAACCGACCCTGGCGCATCTTTATTGCCACGGGGGAAGTGTCCGGTGATTTGCAAGGGTCTTTACTGATTTCGGCACTGAACCGTCAAGCAGAGGCAATGGGCAAAAAATTAGAAATTTTTGCCCTGGGGGGCAAGCGCATGGCCGCAGCGGGGGCAACTATTTGGGCGGATACAACCGCCATTGGTTCTGTAGGCATTCTAGAATCTTTGCCCTATATTTTGCCTACCCTAAAACTGCAAGCAAAAATCTACCAATATCTGCAACAACATCCCCCAGATTTAGTGATTTTGATTGATTATGCCGGGCCAAATTTAAGGCTGAGTAATTATCTGCGGCGGCATTTTCCTCAAGTGCCGATTGTTTATTATATTGCCCCCCAGGAATGGGTGTGGTCTTTTAATCACAAAAATACCAGCGAAATTGTCAAGATTTGCGCTCGCATCATCGCGATTTTTCCCGAAGAAGCTCGTTATTATCAAGCCAAAGGCGCCCATGTCACCTGGGTGGGTCATCCCCTAGTTGACCTGATGCAGGGTTCTCCCAACCGAGAACAAGCCCGCGCCGCTTTAGGGATTGATTCTTCCCAGCCAGTGATTGCCTTATTACCGGCTTCGCGGCGGCAAGAAATTAAATATTTATTGCCAGTGATATTTGCTGCCGCTAGGGAAATGCAAGCGCATTTACCCAACGTGCAATTTGTGATTCCCCTGTCCAACTCAATTTATCGCCAAGATATCGAAAAAGCGATCGCTTTCTTTAAATTACCAGCCACCATCTTGGCAGGGGAAAACAATCACCTAGGCATCGCCGCGGCGGATTTGGCTATTACCAAATCCGGCACCGTTAATTTAGAAATTGCCTTGTTAAATGTGCCGCAAGTAGTGACTTATCGTCTCAACCCGATCACCGCCTGGATTTTGGTTAATCTGCTCAAATTCTCCATTCCGTTTATGTCCCCGGTAAATTTAGTATTAATGAAATCGATTGTGCCGGAGTTACTTCAAGATCAAGTCACCCCGGCAAATATTGTCCGTGAGTCTTTACCATTGATCCAAAATACTCCTCAGCGCGAACAACTCCTCCAGGATTATCAAACTATGCGTCAAGGGTTGGGAGAAATTGGGGCGTGCGATCGCGCCGCCCAATCGATTTTGGCAATTTTAGCCCAGGTTTAGCCCAGAAAAATCCCCGCGATCGCGCCGGGAATTGTCTAGGGAATTGTCTCATATCAAGCTTTTTAACCCTTTCTGGCCAGCGCGAGCGGGCTGGTTGGTAATTGGTTAGTTAATAAACAGTAACAAATAACTAATAACAAATAACAAAAAAATAAACACCCAGAACCTACACCCAGACGAAATGCTGTTATAATCATCTGCGGATGTATGTGTAAACAGATGTAAGTAAAATGAATCCTCTTGTTAATGCTTTCTTTGTAGGCCGAGCCCTGGCAGAAGTTGTCAATCAGACGATTTCAAAAACCATTACGAATGCCTTAAGCGAACTAGGTAAGTTTGATGCAGAACAACGGGAAAACTTACGCAAGTTTACCGAAGAAGTCATGGAACGTGCCCGCCAAGAATCAGAAGCGCTGACTTTAGAAAGCACCGGGTCAGTCACCGGCGCCAATGGGTCAGAATCAGAAGATTTACAAGCCACCATTGATGAATTAAGGGCAGAAATTGCCCAAGTCAGAGCGGAATTGCAACGTTATCGTAGCAATTCTCGCCCTTGATTAATTAGGATGAATTATGGCGATTGTCACTGATAAAATAACAATTGACAATCGCAGGTTAAACTAATTTAGATACCCTTAGATCCCCTCTGAAAAACGAGTTGCGCTTTTGCCCGTGTCACCTCTAACTGAAACTGCTCTGAAAAACCATCAGCGTCCCTTAAATGGCCAACAATTAGCCAAGTCTAACCGGGACGCAAAGGCTACTGATGCCGTCGGGATTACCCACTTTTCTCGTAAGAAAACTTACCGTTGGAGTCGGCCAAACTATTCTCGCTTTCAGCGCCGAATTCATATTTGGATTTGTGTGCTCAGGTTTACTACTGAACTGTGGCTCAATAGCAAACCTTGGACCTATCTAAAGGGATATACCGAAGAAGCTAAAGGGATTCGGCGTCGTAAGCAAGCGATTTGGGTGCGGGAAACTTTCTTGGATCTTGGCCCAACGTTTATTAAACTGGGACAGCTATTTTCTACGCGGTCGGATTTGTTTCCTTCGGAATATGTAGAAGAACTTTCTAAGCTGCAAGATAAAGTGCCTGCCTTTAGCTATGAGCAGGTGCAACAAATTATTCAAGAAGAATTTGGCCGCAGCGTTGATGAATTGTTCCGCAGCTTTGACCCAGTTCCTTTGGCAGCGGCTAGTTTGGGACAAGTTCACAAGGCACAGCTGATGAACGGGGAAGAAGTGGTGGTCAAGGTGCAGCGCCTGGGCTTACAAAAACTCTTTTCCATTGATTTGGCGATCGCCAAAACCATCGCTCAATACTTTAAAAATCATCCCCGTTGGGGTAAAGGTCGAGATTGGTTGGGCATTTATGATGAATGCTACAAAATTCTCTACCAAGAAATTGACTATCTCAACGAAGGACGGAACGCGGACACCTTTCGCCGGAATTTTCGCGGCGTGAAATGGGTCAAAGTCCCCCGGGTTTATTGGCGCTATGCTTCCCCCAGAGTCTTGACCCTCGAATATATTCCCGGAATTAAGATTAGTCATTATGAAGCGCTCGAAGCCGCCGGACTAGACCGGAAAACCTTGGCCAACTTGGGGGCAGAAGCCTATTTACGTCAACTGCTCAATCATGGGTTTTTCCATGCAGACCCGCACCCGGGGAATATTGCGGTCAGCCCTGATGGTGCCTTGATCTTTTATGATTTTGGCATGATGGGTTCGATCCGCCGAGATGTTCGGGAAAAACTGCTGGATCTGTTTTTTGGCATTGCCCAAAAAAATGCCGATAAAGTGGTGACTTCTTTGATAGAATTGGGTGTCCTGGCACCAATGGAAGACCCAGGCCCAGTGCGGCGCTCGATCCAGTACATTCTAGATAATTTAATGGATCAAACTTTTGCGGAGCAATCGGTGGCACAGATTAGCGATGATCTATATGAAATCGCTTATGACCAGCCGTTTCGTTTCCCGGCCACCTTTACTTTTGTAATGCGAGCATTTTCTACCTTGGAAGGGGTCGGTAAAGGTCTCGATCCAGAGTTTAATTTTATGGAGGTAGCAAAACCCTTTGCTCTACAGATTATGAATAATGGCAATGGACTCGAGCAAAATAGCTTTTTAGATCAATTAGGTCGCCAAGCTGTGGAAGTTAGTAGCACTGCTTTCGGTTTACCGGGTCGAATTGAGGATACGATTGAAAAATTAGATCGCGGTGATATCCGTTTGCGTGTCCGCTCCACGGAAACCGACCGAGTGATCCGACGGCTAGGTAGTATTCAAATGGGTACGAATTTGGCCTTGTTGGTGAGCGCTTTTACCTTGTCCGCGACGATCTTGTTGGTGAATAATTGGGCATGGCTGGCCGGTGCCAGCGCTCTGATCGCGGTTTTGCTGGCGGGTAGCTTGATTCGCCTATTAATGGGATTGGATCGGATGGATAAAATGCTGTAACCGGCCATGATTCCCTCTGAATCGATTTTTTCTTACTTACTGTCGCCTGGTGCTGAAAAAAGTTAAATTATGAAACGCTATTTTGCGGGTCTAACAGATACAGGACTCGTTCGCTCAGTTAATCAAGATGCTTATTATATTGACGACCCTGAAGGACGATTTTTTATCGTCGCTGATGGCATGGGAGGTCATGCTGGGGGTCAAGAAGCATCTCGAATTGCGGTGGAAACGATCAAAAATTATTTGGAAAATCATTGGAATTCCGAGATCGATTCCCGGGAAATGCTGGAGCAGGCTTTTCGCCTCGCCAATCAGACCATTGTGGAAGAGCAATTAAAACATCCCGCGTTGAATGATATGGGAACCACTGCTGTGGTTGTGATTTTTCGCGATGACCAGCCCTGGTGTGCTCATGTAGGGGATTCTCGTTTATATCGTTATCGTTCCCGCGAGTCAAAATTGCAGCAAATTACTGAGGATCATACCTGGGTCGCTCGGGCAATTCAGGCGGGTCACTTAACTCCAGATCAAGGGCGGAATCATCCCATGCGCCATGTCCTGGCTCAATGTCTTGGTCGTCCGGATCTCGAAGAAGTTACGGTGACACCGTTTGACGTGCAAGCTGGCGATCGCCTCTTGCTTTGTTCTGATGGCTTGACGGAAGAATTATCCGATGCGGCGATCGCCCATCAACTGAAATCAATGCGAGCAATGGAATTGTCTGCCGCCACCTTCGTAGAAGCGGCTAAGGAAAAAGGTGGACGAGACAATATTACCGTGGTGATTATCATAATTTCTTAAATCGACGCTTCGGCTACTTTAAAAAGTATTCATACATTTAATTTGCTGGATTACTGGGAATTTAGATATCACCTCCAGCACGTGGCTGTGGGTAAGTTCACCGTGAAATATTGATTTAAATAGTCCAGGCAGTCGCAATATCGCAGGAGCGCATCGCTGATAAATCTGCCCTTAGCGTACCTACCGCAGGTAGTCGACCGCCGATAATTCGTCAAAGTACCGCCTTTATATCCGCCCAAAAATTGTGTCAATTAAATGCATAAAATATTCAAGAAAACTGGTCGATATTAGCGGTAAGCGATCAACTATCAGTGCAATCAGGATAAACTTGGATCACTCGACTCTGAACCAGAGTCCATCCCAACCTCCCGGACGGGACTTGAATTAAATCAGTCGCGAAAAGCCTCATGTTTAGACGAATTTTAGTTGCTACGAATTTAACAGACGGTTTATATCGTCTAGGCCAGTTTTTACCAAGTTTGGCCGCCGGTGGGATCGAGCAAATCGTATTTCTCCACTGTGTCCCCTTTTGGTCAAAAGGGCAGATTCCTCGCGAGGATACAGACAAAATTAAGCAAGCACAGGAGCGCTTGTCTTTCATTACCAAAAACATTCCCAATGGGATGGAAGTGGCGATCGAAATTAAATCCGGTTTACCGATCGATCATATTCTCAAAGTCGCTCAAACTTATAAGAGTGAAGCGGTTCTCGTGGGAACAGAACCAAAAACTTTAGTCAGTGACCAAATTTTTGGTGCCACGATCATTGATTTATCGGCTCGGACTAAGATTCCCTTGATCAATTTTCCCACGCCGTTGTTATATGCGTTGACTGCCGAGGAACTGGATTTACGTTGTCGGCACTTATTCCGCTATGTAGCCATTCCTGATGATGATACGGATATTTCAGGACAATTGGTGGCGGAGTTTAAACGCTATGCGGCAAAACGTCCCGCGAATTCTCTGGAACGCTGTATGCTGGTTTGGATTGTTGACGCCGGTATTCTTCACGAAGTCCCGAAAGATTCTTTACTCAAAGAAGCTCAGGAAAAATTAGCGGCAATCAAAACCGAGTTGACAGAGCTGGGTTTACAAGTGGATGTAGAAGTACGCCTGGGAGAACCTGTTCCCGATCTGTTGCAAATTGTCGCCATGAACGATATTTGCGCGATCGCTGTTGCGGGTAAAAGTTTAGGCGGTTTTTGGGAGTGGGGTCGCAATGTCCGGCGCGATATTCTGCGAGGCAGCAGTCAGCCGGTGATCTTTTTCCCCTTACGCTCTTAGACTTCATTTGGTTGATTCAGATACTTCAGTCTATATTCATGGTCAGAATTGTTGAGGCTTGACGGTTGATCTCTATCAGCCCTCAAGCCTCAATATTAATCGCTTCATTCTGTTAATTAACCCTCGTTTCTCGCTGCCTCTAGTTCCGTTGGTAGCGCATTCCGGGTAACTGGGACACCAGACCCAATAATTCCAACTGTAACAAGGCGCTGGAAACTTCACCGGCATTCATTCCCGCTTGTTCCACAATCAGATCGAAAGCGATCGCCTCTGGAGGAATGACCTGAAATACTTGTTTTAAATTAGGTTCCAGGTTAATGGTGGGCGCGGCAGGCGGCGGCGGATTGTTTAATCGCGCGGGATTGTTTAATGGCGTGGGATTGTTTAATGGTGTGGCGCGTTGGCGAAGGGGCGCGGATGCGTTATCGCGCGTGGGAATATCCCCCGTGGCCGAATTAGAAAATATAGACAATTGCTGCGACAGATCCAAAGGTGGCATCGCACCGAGCATCTTCAATAACTCCGCCTCACTCAGAATCATCTCCGCACCATTTTTCAAAAGTCTTAAACAGCCTTGGGAGTTATAGTCATCAATGCGACCGGGCAACACATAAACATCGCGGCAAAATTCATTGGCTTGATGAGCCGTAATCAAAGCCCCCGAACGTTCCGGCGCCTCCATGACTAATAAAGCACGGCTGAGTCCGGCAATAATGCGATTCCGCGGCGGAAAGTGGCGGGCGTTGGGGGCAGTCCCCCTGGGATATTCACTCATTACCAGTCCTTGAGCCAGAATTTGTTGATATAGGGTGCGATTTTCTGCGGGATATACCACATCCACTCCGGTCCCCAACACCGCCAGGGTGCGTCCTCCGGCAGCTAAACAGGCGTGGTGGGCTTCCGTATCAATGCCTTTGGCCATGCCAGAAACAATGGTAAAGCCACATTTGGCCAGCACTGTAGCAATACGCCGCGTCCAGCGTTTGCCATAGTCCGAGGGACTGCGGGTGCCCACGATGCCGATCGCAGGGCGGTTGGCCAAATTTTCCTCTGGGTCGATGGTGCCTCGGTAATATAGCAGGGGCGGGGGGTTGGGGATTTGCCGCAGCAAACGCGGATAATCCGGGTCAACCGGGGTCCAAAAGTGGGGATTTGTTTGACAATGCTGCTGATACAGGGTGTTGGGGTGAATCCGCGATCGCTGTTCCATGATGGTGGCGATATTTTTTTGACCCAATCCTTCCACCCGACTTAAGGCAGTGGGAGAAGCTGACCACGCGGCGACTAAACTGCCAAACTGTTGATTTAAACGATGCAGTGTCACCGGACCAACTCCAGGAATTTGTGACCAAGCGACCCAAAATATCCGTTCTTGAATTCTTTCTTCTCCCCGTTCTTGCACTCTACGGACTCCAAAAAAAACGAGCGTATATATAAGCAATTGCCTCAGATAAAATTGAGCGAACTCCTTCGCTGTACTGCCACCAAGTTTGAGGATCGTAGTCCTGGGGCGGCAGGGCGATCGCGCCTACTTTGACTGAGGGTTCTAGTGCTTTTTTAAATAGTAGCCAACTACGGCGAGTATGCGGACCGAGGGACAATAAATTTATCGAATCGATCTGTAAATCAGAGGTCGATAGCCAATCCCGCAAAGCGATCGCGCAGTAATAAGTCCGATCTTTCATCACGTTTGGGCCTGGAACCGCGACTAATTGGTCGGGCTTCAAACCTAATGCTTGAAATGTCGCCCCTGACAATTCCGCAAAAGTTTTATATTCCGCTAAATAAAACCCAATGGGCACCCGCCGGTGGTAGTCACTTTTTGATAACCGCGATTTTCAAATTCGGCGATCGCCCCTTGGATGCCATAATCTGGCAGCCAACCTTCCACCACCAAGACATCCGCTTGCGGCAAAGGAGCATTCACCGATAAAAACGTATAAATATTGCTAAAAATTACTAGCATACAACTGAGCGATACTAGCCCAAAGAATACCCAGCCTTTCAGGGTTAATGTCCAAGTTTCTCTAAGAGAAATTAGTCCCATTTTTTTGATTAATTTCATGTTAACATACAGCCAAACTCATGGTTATGGTTCGCTATAGTTTAATTCATAGCACGCGATCGGCAGATTCGGGGACTAGAGATGACCTTTTTGGGCAATATAATCAGCAATTTTCCTGATGGCATTACGCATCGCTGCATCGGCATATACCCCATCATCAATCACTGTTAAAATATATTTTTCCCCCGAAATTTCCATCGCTAAAGTTGTGCCAATTACCCAAGAATTTTGCCCGGTTTTTTCCCCCAGCCACTTGGCAGAGGAACCTTTTAAGGCGGCAAATCCTAATTCGCGATCGTGTTGTTGCCCCAACAGAGAAATTAATCGGTCATCTCCAGGATGCTGACGATGATAAATTTGCACCATCATTTCCGTCAGTTCATTGGTCGTTGAAGTATTTAACTTTTCTCCAGCATCATCAGGAATGAAAATATCCCCAATAAATTTAGCATAAACTTAGCATAAACGCGGGTGGCTCGGTAGCCGCGACTTTCTAACACTTGGTTAATATAATTTCTGCCTAAGTAGTCTATCAGTTGATTGGGAGCAATATTGCTACTGTTGACAATCATTTCTAATAATAATTTACCCAGGGGATATTTTTTTTCTACTTTTAAATCGAAGGCATCTTCGGTAAAGTTACCTTCACTGATATAAATCTGGTTATTCAGAGGAATCTTTTGCCGATTCACTCGATCTAAAAGAGTGACGGCGCTCGGTACTTTCATTAAACTGGCGACACTGATTGGGACTTGGTTGCCTCGGAGGTGCCAACAGGTTCTCTGAAGATTACAAACGGTAATCTTCACTTTGCTAGATAGGCCACTTGCTTGAGCAATTTGAGCTAATATCTGAGAATTAGGATACTGAGAATTAGGATACTGAGAAAGCGAAACCACAGCCAATCATAAAACCTAAACAGTGCGTCCAGGTAAAAAAAGTAACAGGTTTCAGGAGAGAACCGACCGCTCCCGAATTCCGGTTCTGAGATCACATATTAATGACAGGATAAATTTTAGCTATTCTCTTAATATATTAAAGATAAAAATCCAAATTGGTCAAGGTTTTTTCCAGATTTTTTGATATTTTTCTGCCATTTGTCGGCATTGTTACGGCGGAGATTGTCCGCAAGCCTTCATGTATGGGCATTCTTGAGGCAAGCGGCTGGCAGGGATTGGGTCTAAAAGCTTTAGACAGCCAAAATTTACCATAACTCTAGCGGGAAATATGCCGGGAAGATGAGAAGGTTTTTGAGAAATGATATCCCGCGATCGCTGCCCGACCTAGTAATTTGCCAGAAATTACTTATTATGTCATAATGATATCAAGGATGCTTGGTTGAGAACGAGACGCAAACCATCGAGTAAAGTAAATGGAAATCCGGCTTTGGCAAAAATGAGAATAACTTCCATAAAAATATAAATTATTTTCTCTAAAAAAATAGGAAAATTCGTTGGTTTGAGAAAAATATCATCGCAGATTGTTGATTGTTTTTGATTGGCAAATAATATTCACTAATAATTATCCCTAGCTGGAGGTTAAGTTTATGAATTCAGAGTTGAATATTAATGGTGTTTTAGCTTCAGTTTGGCTGAATGATGATGAGGAAGAGGATGAGCCCGATCGCAGAAACCCTGACGATTTAGAGAGTTCTAACGATTTTTCTGCTAATAACTTCATTAATCCCAGCAATTTTGCCCCAGCCAATAATTTCATTGATGAAGATTTATCAGTATTGCTCTCTAACAGTGATGGCGATCGCGACAATTTTGCAACCGGATCTAGACCGAATAATAATCAATATTTGGCAGATGAGGATGATTTTTGGGATTCACCCGTTGAAACTAGCGTGGTAGAGAGTCAACCATCATTCAACCCCGAACTTTTTGAGAGACAGGGCATCGATATTCTAGGGCTGAATGAGGATCCTGTGGCCAACAATTTGATGAGCGATCGGCAAATCACCGAGGGTTCTGGGAATGATGTTTCAGGTAGTTCAGTCGTAGCTCGAGATTTTTTGGGAGACTTAAATGAGGATTTTTTTGGAGATTCAGACATATTAAACTTCACCAGAGATGCTCAAATAAATCAAACAGAAAGAGAATCTCTTGGTGAAAATAGTTCTGAAAAAGAGCAAACCAACTCTGGGAATCAGCAAAATATTGAGGAAAATATTGAACAAAATATCGCTCCCCTGACTGGCGAGCGTCTCAATGGTTTTTTAGCGGCTCCCAACGTTCAAGAAAACTTATTAGCCTATTTTAATGAGGAATGGTATCGGCAGCAAAATCCCGATGTGGATGCAGCGCTCGCTCAAGGATTATTGAAAAGTGGTCTAGAGCACTTTATTTTATTTGGCCAAAAAGAAGGTCGTCCGAGTAACCCATTTTTTGATGAAACGGATTATTTGACTCAAAATCCTGATGTCGATCGCGCAGTAATATCGGGAATTTTTCAATCTGGGGTAGAACACTTTCTCCTACATGGCTTAGATGAAGGACGCAACCCCGGATCGGGATTTGATAGTAATTTTTATTTAAATCAAAATCCTGATGTGGCTCAAGCAATTCAAAATGGAGTTTTTGATAGCGCCTTTGAGCATTTTTTGCTGTTTGGTCAGCGTGAAGGCCGTTTACCAATCTCTGAAATAGGATAGAAAAAAGATGATGTTGCGACAATTTCCGGCAAAGTTTCTCTGGGGGGCAGCCACTGCTGCTTATCAAATTGAAGGGGCATGGAATGAAGATGGTAAGGGTGAAAGTATTTGGGATCGATTCGTTCACCAACCCCAGCGAATTTTAAATGGGGATACGGGGGATATCGCCTGCGATCATTATCATCAAATGCCGGAAGATGTGGCCCTGATGCAAGAATTGGGGCTGCAATCTTATCGTTTTTCGGTTTCTTGGCCACGAGTGCTGCCCGAAGGACGGGGAATGGTGAATCAGAAGGGATTAGATTTTTATGACCAGTTGGTCGATCGCCTATTGGATGCGGGGATTGTGCCGAATGTGACTTTGAACCATTGGGACTTGCCCCAAGCATTGCAAGATTTGGGTGGCTGGCCGAATCGAGATTGTACGGATTGGTTTGCAGACTATGCTGGGGTGATGTTCGATCGCCTGGGAGATCGGGTAGCCTTGTGGTGTACCCATAATGAACCGGGGGTTATTGCCTTTTTGGGCCACGCTTACGGGGTTTTTGCCCCAGGAATTGCGGACTATTCTCAAGCGTACCAAACCGCCCATCATTTGCTGCTGTCCCACGGCAAAGCGGTGCAGCTATTTCGCCAAGGGGGATATGCGGGGGAAATTGGCATTGTTCTCAGTGTGTCCCATTATGAACCGGCCAGCGATCGCCCGGAAGATGTTGCTGCCTGCGATCGCGCTGATCAAAATGGCACCGCTTTATTTATGGATCCGCTGTTCAAGGGTCACTATCCAGAAATGTTATGGAATTGGATCGGTAGTCATCAGCCAAAAATTCACGATGGGGACTTAGAAGTCATTCGTCAACCCATTGATTTTTTAGGGGTAAATTATTATTTTACCGAGGCGATCGCCTTTAAACCCTGGGGCGGTTTGCTGAAACTGGAGACGACGCCAATTTCCGCATCCGGTTGGGGGAAAACGGAGATGGGCTGGGGAATTAATCCCGCTGGACTTACCAAAATTCTGCGGAATTTTCAAGAAAATTATGGCAATCCGAAAATGTACATTACGGAAAACGGTTGTGCCATAAAAGATATTCCCAATGCGGAGGGATATGTGTGCGATCGTCAACGAATTATGTTCATACAAGAACATTTAATCGCGATCCATGATGCGATTCAAGGGGGCGCGAACGTGAATGGTTATTATGTCTGGACATTAATGGATAACTTTGAATGGGCGCATGGTTTTTTCCCGCGCTTTGGACTGGTGAGAATAGACCCGCAAACGGGCAAACGCATTCCCAAAGAAAGTGCTTTTTGGTATCGGGAGGCGAGCGCGAAAAATGGCGTTTAATGCAGTATAATCGACCAGGGGCGAAGCATTCGCGCCTACGGATATTTGTGGTTCAATAAGCTGAAAATATAAAAATGGGGGGGATTTGCGCGAATTTTGCCAGAAGTATAATGCGATCAATAAAATGTGATAAATAAGATATAATCTCAGCCGTATCGGTGGTGTTGATACATAATGAACCAGCAACGTGATCCGAACTCCCAAACTGACAATTCTCAGCCGTCCCCGGCACCCATTTCCGACCCATCTAGGAATGATGACAACGTAGAAGAGATTCGCGAATCGGCCCTAGGATGGAAAAACCGCCTAAGTGGGATTTGGCATGATGCCACTGACCGCATTAAACAACTTTTTCCTGTGGGCAGAGTCTCTGGTCAAAAATTGTTGCAATCAATTTTACAATCATTAACGGTCAGTGAAGCGGAAATTGCTGAAATTCTGGAGAAAGTTCGGGCAGAATTACCGACTACGGAAGCGATGTTAATTGGCAAACCCCAAGCGGGAAAAAGTTCGATTGTCCGGGGACTAACCGGGGTTTCGGCGGAGATTGTCGGTCAAGGTTTTCGTCCCTACACCCAACATACTCAACGCTATGCTTACCCCTCTAATGACCTGCCATTGCTGATTTTTACTGATACGGTCGGACTCGGTGATGTGAGTCAAAATACAGAAGAGATTATTCAAGAATTATTGCTAGATTTACAACAGCCTAGTCAAGGGGCGAGAATTCTCATTGTCACCGTAAGAATTAATGATTTTGCTACAGAAACATTGAGAAAAATTGTAGATAAGTTACTTGAGAAAAAGTCTATTCCGGTTTTATTGGTGGTTACTTGTCTGCATGATATTTATCCACCGGGAGTGGATAATCATCCCACATATCCCCCGGAATATCCAGAAATTCAGCAAGCATTTGCTAGTTTACAAGAGGCTTTTGGTAAGTTGTGCGATCGCGCCATTTTAATTGATTTTACCTTAGAAGAAGATGGTTATACTCCGGTATTTTATGGCCTAGAAAATCTCCGGGATACCTTGGCGGAAATGCTGCCAAAAGCCGAAGCCCAAGCGATTTATCAACTATTAGATGAAAATGCCAGCAAACAGCTAGGCAATCTTTACCGAGATGTCGGTCGGCGCTATATTTTGGCCTTTTCCGTGATCGCGGCCACCCTAGCAGCAGTGCCTCTGCCTTTTGCCACCATGCCCGTATTGACCGCATTGCAAGTGTCAATGGTGGGTTTATTGGGCAAATTGTACGGCCAAACCTTGACCCCATCTCAAGCGGGAGGGGTGGTCAGCGCGATCGCTGGGGGATTTTTGGCCCAGGCAGTAGGACGAGAATTGGTGAAATTTGTCCCGGTACTTGGTAGTGCGATCGCTGCTTCTTGGGCTGCTGCTTATACCTGGGCATTAGGGGAAGGGGCTTGTGTCTATTTCGGTGATTTAATGGGGGGCAAAAAACCCGATCCCCAGAAAATTCAACTAGCCATGCAAGAAGCATTTAAAGCTGCCCAAGAACGGTTTAAAAAAAATTAATCGCCCACAAAATTAACCGCAATCCTCAAAAGAAATGTGCCAACAAATAAAAACCGGGTTTTTAGCCAAACCCGGTTTTTCAAGATTAAAGTTTAAGATTAATCAGATTAAGAATTCTTGCCTGGTCGTCAATAATACTTTACTTCAGTTTCCGGCTGAAATTCAGGCATGGCAAAATTAGAAGGATCGTAAATAAACCGATGAATTTCTTCCTCTAGCCTGTTAACTAGATAGGCTTCGAGCGTATTGGTCTGTCGCAATGCAGCTAAATAGCCGTCTAAATACATTCGCATATCGTCGTAACGATAGCCCCGATTCCATAATTCTACGAGGGCATCAGAAAGTTTTTGGTAGTGACGGATAGTTGCGGTATCTTGTAGCATGGTAGCCTCTTAGATTGGTTAAATATAAAATTAGAAGTGGATTTTTATCAACGGGTATCGATAGGTTAATTACCGATTGAACATCTTAGGAGATGGTTCAAATGCAGTGATTTCCTCGAACCCGAATTTAACAGCTTGCCGGGGTTGGCGTAGCCTACCGTAGGTAATCGCCGCTTGCATTGAGAATGCTAAAATAGATTAGCTAAGTGATAAATTGAATCAAGGAACTTGACTCAAAGGACGGAAAAATTCTCAAACTTGTTCGCTGTCAAGCTTAAACATAGCCGTCGCTCGCTCTAAGGATTTAAAACATTGGGCTTAGTCTCCTGTAGCCATTGGTTTGGGTGAAATTTTCCACAAAACTCGTCTGAAAAAACGAGAACCTTAAAAGATATCAGCAGCAGCGATCCAGGTTATGAAAATGCTCTGGTCTGAACGATCGCATTTACAGCGAATATACACAGCGAATCTACAATGATCCGTACCCGAATTGTTGAGCCAAAAAAGTGGATCGTCATCAAGAGGTATCAATTGTAAGCTGTGGCAGAGTTTCACCCGGAAATGTCGCCCGGAAATGCCACCCAGAAACGCCACCCAGAAACGCCACCCAGAAACGCCACCCGGAAATGGCACCCGGAAATGGCACCCGGAAATGGGGTTTTCTGGGTATGTTAATCTGTTATACCCATTTTAGCCAGAATTCGGATGAGGCAATCATTAAAGATGGCTATCCCTTTAAAAAGGAGCGAATTACCCTGGCTATAGTGTAATTGTTCCCTTAAATCCCCAAATTTTACACCAAATATAGAGATGGTGCATTAGTCGGAAGCAGGGGCGATTCGCTTCTCGTCCCGTCAGGGATTTTCGTGGAGATGGCAGCAAATCGGCGACTAGCGGGGGCAAGAATCCCCGAAAAATCGAAGCGTTTACCGGAGATTGCTCTCTAAATCGGATTGTTACTGATTCTCAAAATTTAAGCCGAAGATCGAGATGAATCTTACAGGTGTTGTGGCAATTATTTAATAATAAATTAAGATTTAGAGTAACAAATGTGACAAAACCTTGACAAAAGCTCTGTTAAGTTGAAAATCACTATTTTGCCAAGGGAAAGTCTTGTGCCAAAGTCTTGTGCCAGCAACCTTTATGAGAAACTTGCGCCTAGGGAAACATAAACAAAGAGGGTTCTACAGGCAATTTATCAACCAGCAATGGCGATCGCTCCCATAACCGCGATAAATTGTCTGATATTCAGGGTTTGAAGCATTTGCTCTATCAGCCCAATTCAGAAGAGCTAGGTCAGCACTCTAAGAAACAGGCGCTGGTAATTGATCCTAGGCAGAACCTATTTTCATGCAGTAAGGTAAACCCAAGGTTAGTTATGATGTTGCTCATCAAAAGGATCAAGCATACTTGACCTGTAATTTCTTGAGTTGCTATGAGAGCGAACCAAATCATCGGAGATGACTCAAACAAAGAACCCTTTGAATGAAACATCTCTTGGAACTAGCCAGTTCACAGAAGGCACAAATCTTCTGTATAAATAAATTTGTCTAGGTAAACCAGTCGGTAATTCCGACAATCAGGAGGTAGTGGTGGGATCAATTTCTATTTTGATTGTTGAGGGAAATCCTCACCTGCGATCGCTATTAGGTTGGCATTTGCAGCAAGTCGGTTACAGCGTCTATCAAGCCAATGATATCCGGCAGGGACGCGATTTGTTTTCCAATCATCAGCCAAACCTGATCGTGCTTGATTCCGAACTGCCTGATGGGGATGGTTTGGAATTTTGTCAGTGGCTCTATCAGCAGCAACAAAGCATGATTTTAATTTTATCCGCTCGCAATAACGAAGCGGATATTGTCAACGGCTTAAAAGCTGGCGCTGATGATTATCTGAAAAAACCTTTTGGCATGCAAGAATTCCTGGCCAGAGTCGAAGCTTTGGTGCGACGGCAAAAACGCATTGCCCCACCGATTTCGCTAGATTATGGGGATTTGCAAATTGACTTGGTGCATCGTCGGGTTCGCTATAAAGGGGATCTCATCGAACTCACTCCCCAGGAATTTAGCTTGCTTTATGTATTAGCTCAAGCTGGGGGACTGCCCATGAGTCGTCCAGAACTACTACGGAGAGCTTGGCCGGAAGCCATTGATAATCCTCGCACGATCGATACTCATGTCTTGTCTTTGCGAAAGAAAATCGAACTCGATCCGAGGCAACCGAGTTTAATTCAGACGGTGCGAAATGTCGGCTATCGCTTGAATATGGAGATTCTCAGCGATCGCGTCATCTCGAAAGTGGAATCCTTGCAGGTGAATTCCCACGGCCAACAAAAAATGTCCATGGGTCATTTTTCTGGGGTTGGCAGCCGGAATAACCCTCGATAAAAAAGCAAAAAAGTATGACGCACTGCTCTTAAGTGTGGGGTTCCACTTCAGCAATCCGGGCTTAATGTCGGGCTTAATACTGAGGTGGATATTTTTTCTATGACTGGGATCATGGGAATTATCATGGGAATTATTTAATTCCATTCATCCACCGTTTGAGTTTCGGCAATTTTCAGGCTTTGCCGTAATTGGTTCCAGTCCATTTGTGTTGCCAGCACATCTTGAATCAGATATCCTTGTGCTAAATGCAAGACACGGGTGCAATATTGTGCCGCAAATTCTAACTGGTGATTCACCATGAAAATGGTACTTTGACCCGTAGTGGTCAATTCTTTTAAAACTTCTAAAACATGAGCGGATCGACCGGCATCTAATGCAGAAGTCGGTTCATCTAATAACAAAATCTCCGGTTGAATCACCCAAGCCCTGCACAAGGCCACCAGTTGACGTTGACCCACCGATAGTTGGGGTTCTGTTCTTTCCAACCATCGATCGGGAATGCGCCACTTTTCTAAACCTATAGCAAGTTTTTGCTTGATATCGGCAGCCGCCATTCCGCGTAATTTCAACGGATAGGCGATCGCCTCTTTGACCGGCATCCCCAACAGCTTCGACTCTTGAAGTACCAGAGTCACTGAAGTCCGTAAATCCATCACGGGGATCTGGCGGTAATCCCGATTTTTCCAATAAATCGCTCCCGAAGTTGGTTCATTCAGCCGATTTAACAGCCGCAATAAAGAAGTTTTGCCCGCTCCCGTAGCCCCAACAACAGCAATAAACTCACCTGCCTTATGCGAGGCATTATCTTTACACACCTCAAAAGAAATATCTTTCAGCAAATAGCTATTGCCGATTTTTGAGGTTAAGCTCACTTGCTCTAAGCGGAGTAAAGAAGAATTCGGAGCACTTGGCAAATTCATAATTTATTTGTTGTTAGTTCTTGGTTATTAGTTATTTGTTGTTGGTTCTTGGTTCTTGGTGATTTGTTGTTTGATTAGATTCAAGCATAACAAATAAACAATAACAAATAACTAATAACAACCATAGCTGAAATATTGGCTCATATATTATTTATGGGGTATTGTGAGCGATCGCCGTGGAAATTGTCCAAACATCCATCAGCAATAACAACAAAGTACAGCCCAACAAAATCAGGTACATCCACGGTTGCGCCAAAGGACGAACATCTCTGGTATCAATTCCGGTTTTAGCTTCCACCAGCTTCACCAACTTAGCAAACCCAGCCACCCGCATGGGCAATAAATATCCTTTACCCGACTCACTCAAAAAATAGTAAACCAATCCCCCTTGACCTGTGGTGCGAGGTTTCAACTCTTTCACCTCCGCCCAGGGTAGAGACCACCCGGAGCGAAAAAAACGCGGCACCCATTGAGCATAAGTCACCTGAATTCCTTGGTCATCCAAAATCACCCGCTCAGTCAGCGCCCCATACAAAGCCACGGCACCCAATCCCAAGCCCACCCATAACATCCGAGGATCCACGGGTGCGGCAGTGACTGCCGCAAGAAAAGGCAACGGCACCGTTAAAGCCACATATAAAGATAAAAGGGTGATTCTAATTAATGGAGAAAGGCGAAACACCGCCGGAAAATCACTGGTCATGGTAGAGATTTCTTGGTTCACTTTCTGCTGTCTTAATTTTGAGGTGTTAAATCTATATAGTAGTAGGGTGGGCAAATTTTGCCCACCCTACAAATAATAAATAACAGATAACCAACAACCAACAACAAAAATCAAGGTAAATATTTCTGTACCACCGCCCACCCCGTCCAGGAAACCCAACTTAAACCGAAAAAGAGTAAAGCGTTAATACTGATATGTAGCGGTTTTGCCCAAGGACGTTCTGGGGAAATTTGGCTGGCAGCCCCCGCAGAACATAAGACCAAAGCCACTACCATTAAACCAGCCAGCAAATGTGGGGAATGTCCCAGGTTTCCATAGTGGCCCAAAGTGCCGACGATGCCTATGCCCAGCAGTAGTAAGACTAGGGCGACTAGGATCCAACCGATCGCATAATGAAGCGATCGCACCACTCCGACGGCGATCGGGTTTTGCTGATATCCTGCGGTGGGGCTAAGTTTGGGGCTGAGTTTGGGGCTAAGTGTTCTGATCCAAAACATCAATCCGCCACTGGCAGCCAACAGAACATAAGCCAAAACGGACAAACCCATTGACCAAGCGGCGATTTTCCACAACCAAAGAAAAGAAGGCAGATCCAATTTGCAAACAAAGATAAACTTACACTCATCATACCCTGCGGGAATCCTCCCCATCAAATTCCCCTCGCCAATTTTTAGACAAAATATTCGCCAAAACCGAACCAAAAAGAGAGTCATTGGGGTTTTCCACCAACGACTCTCCTGAGTTTTCAACCTGATTTTTGATTTCTAGGCAGCACAAACAACAATCGTTGCCTTGAGCCACCTATTTTTTTTGATTTGTCCTGGTTTAAGGGATATTAAATGGGAGATATTTCTCCAAAATCCCATACGAATATCAACCCAAAATCCTCAGCATTTCGTCACTAGATAACTAGATACAAGTAAGCCTGAGACAAAAACATGGCTCTAGTGACTATTTTAGCTAGGAATCTTTGTAAAAGGTCAAAAAAATGTCAGCATTACGCTTACCAATATTTGGCATCAGCGTCACAATTGACTCACATACACAGCCCTTAACACCGATTGAGTCTTCAACTAACAGCTTGCTATTGATTTGGCGAAATCACTGTCAAATTAAATTCTGTTTGATGTAGGCTGATGTGAGATAAATTCTGACACTTATGCTTGACCATTCAGGTTGATCGCTGAATTTTGGTAGAGCTAAATTTTCTTTGATAACTGTCAAGCTGCAAAGCTTGGTGAAAGATGTACTCAGCAGATGTATCCCTCTCTAGGAGAACGTTCCATAGAACTAATCTCAAAAACAAAATAACAGGTGGTTGGCATTAATCCACTAAGGTTAGAGCCGGTTCCATGAAGGATTCTGCGATATCTTTTACCTTATTCGGTGTGGCAAAAGGTTTAGAATTATAGAGTGATTTGGCAACGGACTCTAGGGTTGTTTCTGAGTCAGGTTGCTGATGAGCATCATTAGGTCTGCCAATGATTAAGCGATCGCAGGGAATCGTATCTGATAAAATCGCACTAGCCATCATCCCTGTATGAATTTCCAACAAAGCTTCTGGCAACGCTTCAAAAATCAGCCGCTGTCCAGGGAAGACCACGCGCTCAAAATACCAGTTAGAAATATTTGTCACGCGAGCAATCTGAATCTTGCTGGTGGCATTGACATAGCAGCAAAGAATGTGATTCGGGCGATCAGATGGAACGGGATCTAGTATTTGAGACATATCTGCACAGGAATCGTTATTGTAAAACCTCTTATCGTATAAAAGAAATAACATTTACCGATCCCGAATCGCTGTAAAGAGGAATACCAACTGGCAATAAATCGGCAAAATTTTTCTCAAAAATCTGAGAATCAATGATTCAAGGATTTGAGGCTTCAAGGATTCTGATAGTGATCATTAGATTTTCTTGTAGAAAACATCGGACGGGGCAATATGGGGGAAAACTCTTGATTAGAGATAGTTTCAGCGCTCGCCAGCCTCTGGGGATCTGGAGCGGCAAGCGCCAGCCAAATCATGCTTGTGTCAGGAATAGAGTGGTATTGTTAAGTTATATGAACCGCGCTTTCATAAAAGTCGAGTATGGAAAACCGCATCCTTTACGTTCGCCTTCCGTGTAATCCGATCTTTCCCATTGGGGTGGTCTATCTCTCGGATCATGTCCACAAACTTTTTCCCGAAGTTGAGCAACGCATTTTCGATCTGGGTACTATTCCTCCCCTAGACTTTGGCAAAGCCCTGGATGCTTGCATCGATGAATTTAAACCGACCCTGTTGGTGTTCTCCTGGCGCGATATTCAAATCTACGCCCCAGTGGGGGGACGCGCTGGCAACCCGTTGCAAAACGCTTTTGAGTTCTACTACGCCAAAAACCCTTTGATTAAACTACGGGGAGCCCTGGGAGGCTTAAAAGTCGCCACCGCTTATTATGGGGAACTTTGGCGCAACATTGGCTTGATCAAACGGGGATTGAACCGTTCTCGCCAATATCATCCTGAAGTTCGGGCGGTGGTTGGGGGTGGCGCCGTGAGTGTGTTTTATGAACAGCTAGGGCGAAGCCTGCCAAAAGGGACGATTATCTCCGTAGGTGAAGGGGAAGCGCTATTAGAAAAACTGTTGCGGGGTCAAGATTTGACTGATGAACGCTGTTATGTGGTGGGAGAAACTCAACCACGCCCGAGGCTAATTCACGAACAACCCGCCAACATCGAAAAAAGCGCCTGTAACTACAACTATATTGAAAGCATCTGGCCAGAATTTCCCTATTACCTCCAAGAGGAAGACTTCTATATTGGCGTCCAAACTAAGCGCGGTTGCCCTCATAACTGCTGTTACTGCATTTACACCGTCATTGAAGGCAAACAAGTCCGCATTAACCCTGCGGATGAAGTAGTCAAAGAAATGCGCCAACTATATGACCGGGGGATCCGTAATTTCTGGTTTACCGATGCCCAATTTATCCCTGCCCGTCGATTTATTGATGATGCGGTGGAACTGCTGCAAAAAATCATCGATGCGGGGATGGATGATATCCACTGGGCTGCCTATATCCGCGCTGACAACCTGACGCCCAAATTGTGCGATCTGATGGTCAAAACGGGGATGAATTATTTTGAGATTGGCATTACCAGTGGTTCTCAAGAATTGGTGCGAAAAATGCGGATGGGCTATAACTTACGGGTGGTCTTAGAAAACTGCCGCGACCTAAAAGCCGCTGGATTTAATAACTTAGTTTCCGTCAATTACTCTTTTAATGTAATTGATGAAACCTTTGATACTATTCGCCAAACCATTGCCTATCATCGCGAACTGGAGCGAATTTTTGGGGCTGATAAAGTGGAACCAGCGATTTTTTTCATTGGGTTACAACCCCATACCCATTTAGAAGAATATGCTTTCAAAAACAATATCCTTAAACCGGGTTATAATCCCATGAGTTTAATGCCTTGGACAGCGCGAAAATTGCTCTGGAATCCTGAACCGTTAGGGTCTTTTTTTGGCGAAGTTTGTCTGGAAGCTTGGCGCCGAAATCCCAATGATTTTGGCCGTGAAGTGATGCAAATTCTCGAAGAACGTCTCGGCTGTGCAGATTTAGAAGAGGCTTTGTCTGCCCCGATTGAAAGTAAAAATTCGCCTAAACAACTGGTGACTGTTTAATTCAATTATGGGTTTTCTGTAGGGACACGGCACTGCCGTGTCCTTATTTTATTTTATGATTGATTGACCATCAAAATTATGGTTTTCACCTCCCAAGATTATGGTGAACCGGGAAATATTCTATCCCCAAAATTGTCACGAAAATTCTCCCCAAAATTATTCCCAAAATTATTCCCAAAATTAAGGGGTTCGTTAGGTTCGCTTTTGAGTAGTTCCTCAATTAAAGCGGGGGGTGTCGCGGAACGATACGCCCCACAATAAGCCATTGTTTGCACGGCTTTAAATGCCCAATGATTCGCCGGGACATCGCTGTATAGTGGGGGCAAGGTTTCCGCTCTTTCTTGAATACAAGCGTTGAGAATTTCTGCTTTGGTAAGTTCTCCTTGCTGCCGGTTATTTTGTGCCACTGTTTCAGGGTTTTCTGGGGAAATTTGCGGCGCGATCGCAGCGGCGAGGATGCGCGATCGCCCTGGCCAACTAATCCCCAGTCCAAACAGCAAGCTAATCAATAAAATCCTACTAAATTTCATCATTTTTTTGATTTTTTAGCTAAAAATAGCTTAATTTAAGCCTTTTAAGTTTTTAATAACCTGGATTAATCTTAGCATAATTCACCATAAAAATCGAGATAATTTTTACCAAATTGTCGATAAGTCCAGGACGAAACCGGGTAAAATATCCTCGCCAGATACCGTATCGGGATTATCCAAAATTTCTACCTCTTGATCTGGGCGATAAACTTCTACCTGCCGCTGTTTTCGGTTAATTAACCAGCCTAACTGGGCGCCATTGGCCATATATTCTGCCATTTTTTCGCGGATTTCTGCCAAAGTGTCGCTTGGGGACATCAGTTCCACCACGAAATCAGGACATAAGGGAGCAAATTTATCTTGTTCTTCGGGGGTTAAAGCATTCCAACGCTCTATTTTAACCCAAGAAGTATCAGGAGAACGTTTAGCTCCATTAGGCAGCTGAAACCCACCGCTAGAATCAAACACTTTCCCCAGGTTATTCTGGCGACTCCAAGCTTTTAATTGAAAGTTTAGCTCCGCATTGCGTTCGCTGGTAAGACTGCCTGTAGGTGCCATGATAATTAATTTTCCGGTCGCGGTAGCTTCAAATCTTAAATCGTCGTTTTCCTGGCAGAGTTGCCAAAACTGCTCGTCAGTCAGGTTGAGTTTTAGCTCTAATCTTGGGGGTAAACAAATGCCTGCGGTTTCCATGATGTTTTTCTCCTAAAGCTTGAGCTGAGCTATTTTAGTCCATTTAAATAGACTTTAGCTTCTACCTGATTCCTGTTGCTGGTCACGGGAATGTTGCCCAACTATCCAAAGCGTCGCCCCACGACGCATAAACACCGCAATAATGCCCAAAAATAAAATACCCATTAATCCGGCGAGCGGATTTTTGCCAACTCCCGTCAGCCATTCAGAAACCTGGTCAGAATAAACCACTAACTGACCCGTATTAATAATATAATAACCCCAGACTAAACCGCCATGAAAACCCATTGGCAATCCTAAGCGACCTTGACTACTTCTCTTTGCCCAGACTAAGGTCAAACCCAACAACAATAAACCAGGAAAAGCCGGTAAATTTCGCACCATTTCTTCAACAGGTTTAATATAGTGCAAACCAGCAAAAATTGTGGCCGAAATCCACAGGGATGCGGTCAAACTATGGTCTCGCTGCAACTCAGTCAACAACCAACCCCGAAATAACAGTTCCTCCGCAAATCCCACACCCATAGACACTAAAAAACCTTCTAAAATTATCCGGGGTAGATTGCTTGATTCGGGCAACTGCCACTTTAGCCAACCTAACCCGGATTCTAAAAGTAACAGACTCATCACAACCACCAAACCAAAAGCAAAGCCTATGACTAATTCTTGGCCATTGCGTTTGGTAAATTCTAAACCATAAGAGTGAAGAATTTTGGGTTCTTGGTAAACCTGCTTGCCCCAATATTTGACCAGAAGAATAAATTCACCATATAAAATAGCCATTGTCAGAATGCTTTGCCAATTCGGGTCACTGACCAGCCAATAAATGGGGATAGCTAAGGGTGCCCAGAGGCACAGCAGAGTCAGCACAAAAATTGCCAGTCTCAGCGGTGCTGAATATTCACTGAGACTGGTAGAAATAAGTTTCACAGGATTAATGCTTAAGTAGTTACTCTTCCGGTTCGATTGTGCTAGTTAGTCCGTGGTTTTTCAGTGTTTCACAATAGAACTCTGCCGGCTCTAAAGCACAAGTAATTACCAAGGCCAGGCCGTTGGTATGGGCTTCCATCATAATGCTGACCGCTTGGGGCTGAGTCAGACTCGGCACCGTGGTCAATAAGGTTTGTACGACATACTCCATTGAGTTGAAATCATCGTTATGGAGCAACACCCGATAACGCGGTGCTAACTTCCTGACTGTTGAACGTTTTTCAATGGTTTCAACTGACACGGCTGATAACCTCTTTGGCAAAATGGACGTTGACGTGATTTATCCTATTATATAGATTTATCCTAGTATATATATGTGTGGAATTCTACTTGACCAATATTCAGCAACCCTAGGCTACTGCCCCAGATATTAGCTTCTAGTAGGTGCGGGTTCTCTAAAAATTTTAGCATGGGGCTATGATAGTATTGTGGGGCTGGCTATAAACTAAGAGTAAAGGGGCTCTTTGAGGACGGGGCTTGTATTCCATGAATTTTGGTCAAATTGTTTGCCTGGAACATCAAAATCGCTGTTTATACGCCGAAATTATTCAAGTTTTGCCATCACGGGGTCGCTTTTGGCTGCGACCCTTAATGCTGGGCATTTGGCCATTGGATGCTGAGTTGGATTTGGGGCGACCTCCTGGCGAACTCTACGATCTGCGTCAAGGGGCTGATCTGGTTTGGCCTAATACCAGATTTCGGTTAGCCTGGGACACGGAGGTGATTCCTCTTTTGATGCAGTTGGAAATTTTGGCAAAATCCCCGGAGCATCCGATTTTGGCTCATCGTCAACTGAGAGATTTTGTGGAGCGAGTTTGGCAAGCTTCCTCTGAACCGGGGTAATATCTACCAATGCCAAAAACCATATGGAAGAATGGGAGCGATCGCCATAAATTATGGGTTCTCCTATGGGGTCTCCAAGTATCTGTAATCTATTGGTAGCGAATTCCTGCTGCTTTCATGCGAGCGATCGCCTCTTGGATCCGTTCTTCTCCCAGGGTAATGGCAATACGGAAAAAACCCTCACCATTTTTGCCATAAGCATTACCCGGAGGCACAATAATCCCACATTTGTCCAAAAGTAACGAGACAAACTCCTGGGAAGTATAACCAGGGGGAACCGGCGCCCAGATATAAAGAGTCGCCCCAGGGGGTTCAATCGGCCAACCCAGAGATTTTAATCCTGCCACTACCAAATCCCGCCGTTTTTGATACAGAGAAATCATCGGTTGGATTTCTGCCTCGGTAGAATCAAAAGCGGCGATCGCGGTTTTTTGAATTGCCTTAAACACCCCGGAATCCACATTCGACTTCACCTGTCGCAAACCCTGAATCCCCACGGCATTACCCACCACAAAGCCAATCCGCCAGCCGGTCATATTATAGGATTTCGACAAACTATGAAACTCGATCGCTACATTCTTAGCCCCAGCAACTTGCAACACCGAAGGAGACTGATACCCGTCATAAGCGATCTCAGAATAAGCATGGTCGTGGCAGAGCAAAATATCGTAATGACGGCAAAATGTCACCAACTCCTCAAAATAAGCCAAACTTGCCAAAGCCCCCGTGGGATTATTCGGATAATTCACCCATAGCAATTTCGCCTGTTGCGCCACCGACTCAGGAATCGCTTTCAAATCTGGCAAAAAATGATTTTCCGGCGTCAAAGGCATCATAAAAGGCTCCCCACCGGCAAAAATCGTCGCACTCCGATAGACCGGATACCCAGGATCCGGAATCAGAGTATAGTCACCCGCTTCCACAAATGCCAGAAAAGTGTTGTGAATCGCTTCTTTCGCCCCAATAGCAGAAATAATTTCCGTATCCGGGTTTAATCCAGAAACCCCAAACCGCCGTTCCATCCACTGACCAGCCGCTTTTCTAAACTCAAGGATACCCTGGTAAGGCGGATAACTATGATTAGAAGGATCGTCCAGGGCTGCGTGCATCGCTTTAAGGATTCGTTCCGGCGTGGGTAGATCTGGATCTCCGGCTCCCATATTGATAATATCAACCCCTTGAGCGATTAGCTCCTGGCGTTTGCGGTCAATTTCGGCAAAGAGATAAGGGGGAATTTTTTCTAAACGTTTGGCAAACTGCATGACAATGTGACAACCCACTCCAGATGGTGACGATAATCAAGTCTTTAATCAAGCCTTTGCAAAGTTTACCCCCAAGTTGACCCCTAAATCCTCAAAGGAATGAGATTCAGATTGGCCTATTTTTAGGATCCAGGAGCCGTCGGGGTTCACAATCCTGGTTGGCAAATATTTGCCATGCAGGAGTCAGCGGCAGACTATTTCACACAACCACCGGCAAGCGGGGAACTTTTTTCTTTGGATTTCGTATAGGGGCTGAATATCATGGGCAAGTTAAAGTGATTCATGCTACAAATTAGCCATAAATCGGGGAACCTGTGTTTTTCTGGCACAGTCTGGTAATTTCAATGACAAAACTATGACGAATGTGAAGCTTTTTTGACGAATTTTATCAACAATTAGCCACTAACTCAATCCGCCCAGCATCCATTTCACTCATCAGTAATTCAAGAGCTTCATAATCAGCATCATCAATATAACCAAGCCTGGTAAGCTCTACATTAATGGCATTCAAAATCTCTGGGGTTAATCGCTTAATGTAAAGAGCTTTCTCAACTAAATGACGCATCACTTTTTTACCTTGTTGAAATTAATGAATGTCAGCTATCAGCATTAAGCTATCAGGCAAAAATTCAAAAGCTAATCGCTGAAGGCTGATAGCTAATAATTGAATGCTTCCGGTTAGGCAAAATTATGCAAAATTATTTTAAATTATCGGGGTGGCTTCAGCGGCAAGTGTTGGCGATTCTTCTGGGATGTTAATGAAGCGCCAGGGGTTCTAGTTTTGTTTGTCAAGTAGAATACAAAGTTATTTTTTTAGCCAAATCTTTGTCAAGTATAATATTTGAGCTAAAATACACATTTTTTTAAAGATTTGGCAAAATAGACTCTATTTTGTAGCCAAATTTATCGCCAAACTAGGCAAAAAGCGATTATGCTCAGAAGTATCAACCATGATTCGTCAGTGCCGCTCGCTGATCAGGCTTAAGCAGATAGTTGGTAACGTATTGCCAATCTGTCAACCCAGTTATGAAAAAATATTGTTTAATCGGCACCAGCTGGCTGTATTTAAATTGAACTGTGATTTAGCTTTCTCTTGGGAGTTTCATTATGTACGCAACTGTTTGTGCTTCAGCCAAAAAAATTACGGTGGTTCAGCCCGAAGGCTCAATTAGTGCTGCCAACGCTGCTGCATTTAGGTCTGAGTTGTATCAGGCCGTAGAATCAGCCACCGATTCTCCATTGCTGGTCGATATGCAAAAGGTAGAATTTCTCGATAGTGCTGGACTGATGGTTTTGGTGACTGCCCTGAGTCGCGCTCAAAAGGTGCAGCGAAAATTTGGTCTTTGTTCCGTGGCTCCAGCCATCAAGATGATTTTTGAGTTGACCCAGTTGGAGAGAGTCTTTGAACTGTATGAAAGCCGTGCCGCTTTTGCCGCGGCAATTGATAAAAATTAACCAATCCATACTCAGGTTCAAATCCGTGACTGCTAACCTTTAGCTGAAGGCACCACCCAGTTCAGAGGGTGGTGTGCGGCTACAGGTTAAGTAGAGACCGCCGTTTCGGTCTGGGGTTTTGTCATCCCTGGTTTTGGCCTTGCAGGCAAGCTCTTGATCTACCCAATGGATAAAACTGGCAATTTACGATATAATACTCGTCACGCCACCGAGTCTGATTTGTCGGGAACGTTGTTTAAGGTTGTGTTTAACGGCACCAGACAAAAGAGATCAATAGATCAATCAATTAATTAAGAGCTATATATGTGTAATTTATGTAATTTAAATGTGCAAGAGAATTGCAAAGAGACTCGGTAGGGACTGGAGATGCAGCGGCAGCATAGAGGCAGCATAGAGAAGGTAGATTAATATCGTGGCGAGCGCAATCGAAGAACTAATTTCCAATGACATCCTAAAACCGGCTCGTTACCTGGGAAGAGAACTAGGGGCAGTTCACAAACCCTGGGAATCAGCGACGGTGCGCTGGGTTTTGACTTATCCAGAAGTCTATGAAGTAGGGGCATCTAACCTCGGTCATATTATATTGTATAACATTTTAAATGCACAACCGAGGCAAATGTGCGATCGCGCCTACCTCCCAGACCGTGACCTAGCCCGAAAACTCCGCGAAAGCAAGACACCCTTATTTGCCGTGGAATCTCGCCGTTATTTAACGGATTTTGATATTCTTGGCTTTAGCTTAAGCTACGAACTGGGCGCCACCAATATTCTAGAAATGTTGGACTTGGCAGGCATCCCCCTGACCTGGAAAGAACGAGCCGCAAACCCCCCAGCAACCGGGGAGTCGGGGGCAGGACAACCACAATGGCCGCTGATTTTTGCCGGAGGTCAAACTGCCACCGGCAACCCGGAACCTTTCGCCGACTTTTTTGACTTTATTGCCCTGGGAGACGGGGAAGAACTCCTGCCAGAAATCGGCTTGGTCGTGGAGGAGGGCAAAAATGCTGGCCTCAGTCGGGAAGAACTGTTGCTAGATTTAGCCCAAGTCCCTGGGGTCTATGTGCCTCAGTTCTACGATCTAGCGGCGGATGGCGCTGTTTACCCCAACCGCCCTGGGGTGCCGGCACGGGTCTTGCGGCGGGTGGCTACTCCCATACCCGCTTATTCTATTGGTTTGGTGCCTTATACGGAAACCGTCCATGACCGGCTGACGATGGAAATTCGGCGCGGTTGTACCAGAGGCTGTCGTTTTTGCCAGCCTGGAATGCTGACCCGACCAGCTCATGATGTAGAACCAACGGTGGTGGTGGAGGCGATCGAGCAAGGAATGCGAGCCACGGGCTATAATGAGTTTTCCTTACTTTCCTTGAGTTGTTCTGATTATCTGTCCCTGCCCGCAGTGGGGATGGAAATCAAGAATCGCCTGAAAGACCAAAATATTTCCCTTTCTTTGCCGTCCCAACGGGTCGATCGCTTTGATGAGAATATCGCTAATATTATTGGCGGCACCCGCAAAAGCGGTCTGACCTTTGCCCCGGAAGCCGGAACCCAGCGAATGCGCGACATCATTAATAAGGGGCTGACCAATGAAGAACTTTTACGTGGGGTGAAAACCGCTTATGAGCAAGGGTGGGATCTAGTCAAGCTCTATTTCATGATTGGCTTACCGGGAGAAACCGATGCGGATGTTCTGGGGATTGCCGAAACGGTGCGCTGGTTACAGCAGGAATGCCGCGCCCCCAAACGCCGCCCACTGAGGGTTAATTTGACCATTTCTAACTTTACGCCGAAACCCCATACGCCGTTTCAGTGGCATTCTGTCTCTACCGCAGAATTTCAGCGCAAACAAGAAATGTTGCGCTCCTGTTTTCGCCGGATGAGAGGAGTTAAGGCGAATTTTACGGATGTGCGGATTTCGGCGATGGAAGATTTTATTGGTCGAGGCGATCGCCGGATCGCCCCGGTGATTCTCAGGGCTTGGGAGTTGGGCGCCGGGATGGATTCCTGGTGGGAAAGTTTGGATAATGCTTTTAAAGCCTGGACTGAGGCGATCGCCCAATCGGGCCTAACCTGGAAATACCGGCAAATTGAAAAGGGGGAATGGAATTTTTATCCCGGATCCAGCCATCCAGATTCTACTCAGACTCCAGAAATCCTCGATGCCCAGTTAGATGCCCCACTACCTTGGGATCATATTAATACGGGCATTGATAAAAATTGGCTCAAAGAAGACCTGAAACGAGCGATGGCTGCTGCCACGGTTCCCGATTGTTCTTTTGATGGCTGTTCTCACTGTGGGGTTTGTGGCACAGATTTCGGCCATAACATTGTCTTTGCTGCCCCACCAATTCCCCCATTTCTCGGTCAAACTCAACCCCCACAAGACCGGGTTCAACGGCTGCGGGTCTGGTTAGGTAAACTGGGTGAAATGAGATTTCTCAGTCATTTAGATTTAATGCGTCTTTTTGACCGGGCAGTCCGACGGGCTGGATTACCCATTTCTTACACGGGGGGCTATCACCCCAGTCCGAGAATTTCTCCCGCGAATGCCCTGAGTTTAGGTGCCACCTCTAGCGGCGAAATTGTCGATTTTGAATTGACTCAGACGATGGATATCGGGGATTTTCATTCCCTATTGGCGACTCAACTGCCCGCTGAAATTCCCATTTATCGGGTAGAGGAAGTGGAAGTTAAGTCGCCGTCCGCGACGCAGTTGTTAGAACAAGCGGAGTATTTACTGACGGTGGCTTGGGTGCCGTCCCCAGACCAGTCCCCAAATCCGGTTGACGAGCCATTGAGTGCAACCCAGTGGCAGCAGTGGCTTGACCAGATTTTAGCGACCGCAGAAATTCTCTGGGAACAGACTACCAAAAAAGGCCAGGTGAAACAGGTAAATCTGCGCGCTTGCCTCCGGGAACTGGAATTGCTAGAAGTCAATCCCGATGCTCAAACCAGCCAGATCCGGTATCGTGGCATTTGCCGCAATGATGGCACTAATCTGCGTCCCCATCAAATTATCTATTTATTGGAACAAGTCACCCAGGAGCAATTTCAACTTTTAAGTGTCCATCGGCAACAACTCATACTAGGACCGGTTTAGGGTCGGGTGAGGAGCGAGAGTGAATATCTAATTCACTTGTTTCCCCCATGCCGAAAATTTTGAGCAAGATTTTTTTCAGCCTTAGCATCGGGTATAATTCCTGATAGAAAGAAGTTGTTATGCCTTGAGAAGCCAATTAAACCGATCGCACTCAAGAAGGCAGCCGTTAGAGAACCTGGGCGTAATTCCGACTAAAAAGAATTTCAGGCTTTCGATCAATTCTTGGTAAAATTGGCAAAATAGCGATCGCCTGCTTTGTATTAGCCTTCCGGCAACTGGGAAACATCGAGTCCAAAAGCATGGACAGTCCTTTGGTTCCATCAAACCATCGGCTCCTTGGTTCGCGATCGGGGAGTCCCATGTACCCCATCAAGTCCCTAAGCTTGAATTCTTTAACCAGAAACTTTTCCGGCGCGATGGATCGGTTTTTGGGTCATGGTTGTTGACATTCTCCATTGATAAAAAGGGTAATGATTTTTACCATCAAGATTCTGTGTTGATTAGAAAAAAATGGTTTCCCCTGGTTAGACCACGGACAACCGGAGGCTCTCACCACACAGTAATCAAATCAATGCTGATCTAAGGCGACAACCTCCGCCCGCAAAAAACAAATAGCTGATAGTGAATTACTGCTCAGCCAAGTTTTGAGGAAATTGAATGCCGAAACAAATTATTATCGCGGAGCAACATCGACTTGCTGCCGTTTTTTCTGAAGATCAAATCCAGGAACTGGTTGTTGCCACAGGACAACATCAGGTTGGTGATATTTATCTGGGCGTTGTGGAAAATGTACTTCCTGGAATTGATGCTGCCTTTGTCAATATTGGCGACGCCGAACGCAATGGATTTATTCATGTCAGTGACCTCGGCCCCCTGCGTTTGAAACGTTCTGCGGGCGCCATTACCGAACTGTTGGCACCTCAGCAGAAAGTGCTGGTACAGGTGATGAAAGAGCCAACGGGCAATAAAGGCCCTAGACTTACGGGCAATATCACTCTACCCGGTCGCTATTTGGTCTTAATGCCATATGGTCGCGGGGTGAATCTTTCCCGGCGAATTCGCTCGGAAGCGGAACGCAGCCGTTTACGCGCCCTGGGAATTCTGATTAAGCCGTCGGGGATGGGTTTGTTAGTCCGTACCGAAGCGGAAGGAATGGCCGAAGAAGCCATTATGGAAGATTTGGAATTTCTCCAAAAAGAATGGGAAGAAATTCAGGTAGAAGCGGCGTCCGTTAGACCTCCTGCCCTACTCAACCGGGATGATGATTTTATTCAACGGGTGCTACGGGAAATGTACAGCACCGACGTGAATCGAATTGTGGTAGATTCGCCCCTGGCTGTGAGTCGGGTGAAGCAACAGTTAATTAATTGGAGTGGTGGCAAGTCACCCCAAGGAGTCTTGATTGACGAACACCGAGATCCCCGTCTGCCGATTTTGGAATATTTCCGGGTGAATGCGGCGATTCGTGAAGCCCTGAAACCCAGAGTGGATTTACCGTCTGGGGGCTACATTATCATTGAACCCACGGAAGCACTGACGGTGATTGACGTGAACTCTGGTTCTTTTACTCGTTCGTCTACAGCCCGGGAAACGGTTCTCTGGACTAACTGTGAGGCGGCTACAGAAATTGCCCGTCAATTGCGATTACGCAATATTGCCGGTGTGATTATTGTGGATTTCATCGATATGGACTCCCGGCGAGATCAGTTGCAGGTTTTGGAGCATTTTACTAAATGCCTACGAGCAGATAAAGCTAGACCCCAAATTGCCCAATTGTCTGAACTGGGTTTAGTTGAGTTAACTCGCAAACGCCAAGGTCAAAATATTTATGAGTTGTTTGGTCGGACTTGTCCCACTTGTGGCGGTTTAGGCCATGTGACCCATTTGCCCGGTGAAGAGAGCTCGAGCGCACCGGAAACTTTTCCGCCAGTGGGTCGCCCGATTGTCAGTGAGCCTTCGCTTCAAGTCCCGCCAGAACGCGAACGAGAACTTCAACGAGAACTTCAACGAGATCGTTCGGTTCCTATTCTTAGCCGAGAAGTTCCACCCCTGGAATCCTCAGCCCGTGATTTTTTGGATTTGGAACCGACCAATGATTTGCAAGAGCTTGATTTGCTAAATCATCCCAGCTATCAGGTTCTTGGTGGGGCAGCCAGTCGTCGCCGTCGCCGTCGCCGGATCGAGGTTGGGGAAAAAGAGGCTACCGAAGAAGTTACGCTGCGAGCGGGACGCAGTGCGGCGCCTACCCTGTCCCCAACGCGAGAAAATAAAGCGGAGTGGGATGACCAGAGTGAGTCTTTACCTGCTACTTTGCCGATTCATAAAGAGGATCGCCTGGAAAAATCAGAGCGACGTTCTAAGCGTGACTATGCCAAGTCATCGACTGAACCCCCGGAAATTATTGCGGTACAAATGACCCAAGATGAACAAGATATCTATGCTTTAATGGGAATTTCCCCCCTGGTTTTGTTTGATGGCGAGGTGAAAAATCCTAAGTCGGCGGTGATTACGGTTTATGAACCGGGAACCACACCGGAGATCCCCTTAGCTTTGACCAGTTCTGCATCTAAACCCTTGGAAGTTGTGGAAGTTTTGCCCAGCAACCGGATCCCACCAAATGAGCTCGATGATGCCGACGAGCTCGATGATGTTGATGAGTCTGACGAGCTCGATGATGCTGACGAGCTCGACGCGGCCGACGAGCTCGGTGATTCTGGTGAGTCTGATGATTCTGATGATTCTGATGATGATAGTATGGATGATGCCGACGAGCTCGATAATTCTGACGAGCTCGAGGATGCCTCAATGTCTAAGGAGTCTAATGTTAGCCTCGATGTCACTTCACCTAGTTTACGGCGCCGGCGCCGACGCTCTTCCGCGCTGTAATGGTGACAAGACTGACGCAAATTTTCAGATTTTAGGCATCTCATGGCTTTCTGGTCATTCTCCCCTACGATAGAAAGCCCCTACTACATCTAAAGGAGATGCGTAAGTCTTCAGTGATTTAGTTTGTTTGAACGATTAACATTGAGCCAGTCCAGGCAAATTCCCGCCGGTAAGGTTAACGGTTAGTTATTAACTGTTAACCTTATGTTATTCTGATTCAAGCAGATATTACTATTGTGAATATTCAACAAGGAAAAAAACCTGCTGCCCTGGTTGATCGCCTGGTGGCTGGGGTGGATGAAGTAGGGCGTGGTTGTTTATTTGGTCCCGTGGTGGCAGCAGCGGTGATTTTGCCTCCTGATGGTTGGCAATCTCTAGAAAATGCCGGGGTTACAGATAGTAAGAAATTGACGGCGCATCAACGAGAACGTTTGGTTCAATTAATTCGCTCCCAGGCAATTGATTGTAAGATTGGTATCGCTTCCGTGGCCGAAATTGACCGATTAAATATTTTACAGGCTTCTTTGTTGGCGATGCGGCGATCGCTTTTAAAACTTTCTCCCCAGCCAGAACTTTGTTTAGTAGATGGCAATCAGCGCATTCCCGGATTATCTTTACCCCAAGAAACTATTGTTCAAGGAGATAGTCAATGTTTGGCGATCGCTGCTGCAAGTGTTGTGGCTAAAGTTTGGCGCGATCGGTTAATCGTTCGTTTGGCAGAGATATATCCTGAATATGACTTAATTAATAATAAAGGTTATGGGACAAAATCCCACAAAACCGCTTTAGCTTTGTATGGGGCATCGCCGCAACATCGGCTTTCTTTTAGTCCTTGTCAGGGTAATTTTTCCCCACCAAATCAGCTTTCACTACTTTGAGATGAATATTCCCTCTAAAAGGGTAGTTGGGATTATTTTATAGGATAAAACTACCCTCACCCCTATCGTTCCTCCCCTCGCAACTAACGGTAAAAAAGCATGACCATTTGCTATGATTAATTCTAAAAAAATTCGCTTTACTCTTGACAATTACGCCAAGTTGTGCCAAAATAATTTTATCAAGATATAATGGGGGTATGTGTCGGCCTACAAGGTATTGGCGAAAGGCTACGCGGGGAAGCAGGGGAGCTTTCGGAACCCTACACCCTACACCCGACACCCCACACCCTACGCTTAATTAAGCCGCGAGCGCCTCAGAGGTTTGCGCGCTGGTCCACTGGCTGTAATCTAACAACAACTGCTGCATTAACTGTTGCTTCATTTTCAGCAAAATACTCCGCAGCAAACTATTGCCCGTAGACTCTACCATTTGCTGTGGCATCATCGAAAACGGCGGGGGGAGAAAAATCTTTAACCCCAACTCAGCCCCACCTTGCAAATAAGTTTCTCCGCCAACTTTACAAGGCTGCATTGTTCCCTGAAGTTGGATATCAAAATGTTCGTTAATCGTTTCAATACCTTTCAGTTCGCAACCTACGGATTTTAAATGAATTGTCCCATTGGCATCAGCCCATATTTTTAAATCCACCGTTGGCTCAATTTTCAGGGCAAAAAATTTCAAGGGTCGCATGGTCAGCCGATAACAATCCTGACCAATTTGGTGGATCCTACTGGTGGAAGCGATCGCCCGCACGATCCGTTTTGGCTGCCGTAAGTAATGATGAATCGGTACAGGTTGGGCGGGAACCGCTAATTTTACGGTCTGAGAGGCAAAGAAATTGTTATACATTTTATCAATCTACGTAAAAATACAGAGACATTTTGATGATTTGATAAAATTTACAATACTTTAAAGAATGTTGCAAGGTTCTCAGGAATAATTTTGCCAATTCTGGTTATTGGTTATTCGTTATTGTCACCAAATAACCAATAACCAATAACCAATAACCAATAACCAATAAAATTACGCACTTTGACCATTGGGGGCAAATACTGGCTGGGGGGACAAATTCGGTGCGTCAATTTCATCGGAAGCCCAACGACGATAATCGAGTAATAGTTGCTGGGTTAACCGTTGTTTAATCGTAAGCAAGATACTCCGCAGCAAACCATTGCCGGTAGTTTCCAAAATCATCTGAGGGGTCATATCCAGGGGAGGAGGGACATCAACCTGGACATTTAAATCCGCTTTTCCTTTCAGATAGGTGATACCGTTGACTTCACAAGGGGACAATTTGCCCACTAAATCTAAGGCAAAGCGCTGATTAATATAGTCCACTCCGCGAATTTCACAGCCCACGGAGGCTAAATGAATGGTGCCATCTGCTTTCGCCCAAACTCTGAGATCCACCGTTGGCTGAAGCCGAAACATCATAAACTCGCGAGGACGCATTTTCAGGCGAAACTTTTCCGGGCTTAACTGTTCCATCCGACTAGGTTCCACTAGGCTATGTACCAGACGCTGCGGTTGGCGTAAATAGTGACTGATTGGTACGGGTTGCTCTGGAACCGCGATTTCCACCGATTGTGAGGCAAAAAAATGAGTCAACATGAGACAACGGTAATAATTGTTCAAATAATTTATGATAAATTGTAACAAATCTTAATAATCTGGGCGAGTTGTCATGGGCGCTGGGAGAATTTTTGACTCGTCAATCAGCGATGGAAACTCAAACTATTAAATAATTTGGCTTAAATTTGGTCGTTTTGGAGATGATTAGACTTTTTTCCGATCATCCTAGGGCATTATGGTGACAATTCCACATAATTCTCATAAATCATCAGATCATAAAAAACTTATCCATCGCTGAATCAGTAATGACTAAATCGAAATATCCGGGGATATCCCTAGGAAATTCGGGAAATTTGATGAATTTCCGGGATTAAATCAGTACAAATACTTAAATAAATTGCTATGATTTTGACTATCAATAATTCTGGAATCTAGAATCAAAAATTCTTATGAATCAATCAATTGCCTATTTAGGTCCTGCGGGGACTTATAGCGAAGCTGCTGCGTTGGCATATCTGAATCAACAGGCGGAAAGTTTTTCTGGGGCATGTTCTTTATGTCCTTATCCGACGATCGCCCAAACTTTGCGGGCAGTGGCAGAGGGTGAGGTTTCCCTGGGGGTGGTGCCGGTGGAAAATTCTATTGAAGGTAGTGTGGCTACTACTTTGGATACGATTTGGCAGTTAGATCGCTTGCAAATTCAGCAAGCGTTATTGTTGCCTATTGCTCATGCTTTGCTGGCAAGAACTAAGAATTATGAAGCGGTTAAAACTGTGTATTCTCATCCTCAAGCTTTGGGGCAATGTCAACAGTGGTTGGAAAAGTCTTTACCCCAGGTGAAATTAGTTGCGACTAATTCTACTACTGAGGCAGTTCAACAATTAGAAAAAGATGAGTTTGGCGGGGCGATCGCTTCTATGCGAGCGGCAGAATTATATCAGGTTCCGGTGCTCGCTTATCCCATTGGCGATCGCCCGGATAATTGTACGCGGTTTTGGGTAGTTAGTTTAGAACCTTCTCAAGGGGGAACTCATACTTCTTTGGCCTTTAGTTTACCGAAAAATATCCCCGGTGCTTTGGTCAAACCTTTGCAAGTTTTTGCCGAACGAGGCATTAATATGAGTCGAATTGAGTCCCGACCCACTAAACGGGCGATTGGGGAATATTTATTCTTTATTGACATTGAAGCTGATGCAGCAGATCCATTGGTTAGTTCGGCATTAGATGAACTTACTTCTTGCACCGAAACCCTGAAAATATTTGGCCGATATCCGGTGAGAGCGATTAAATATTAACTAAATTAACTAAATATGCCAATAAATATGCCAAGAAATGCCAAGAAAAGATACCAGGAAAAGAAACCGGGTTTCTGATGTGGAGCTGATGTGGATATTAAGAGTTATCTGTTTTCCGCAAACAAGAAACCCGGTTTCTGGGTTTTTCAGATAAAGAAGAGGCGATCACGTTTTTGCCAAAAAAATCAACCGGGTTTCTATTGCCATAAAACCTGACGGCATGGGCTCCGCAAAAACGCCCCTACTGTGGCATGAGAAAAATAAACCCATTTTCTAGGTTTTGTTACGCAAAACCGATCGCCTCGCTCGCCGCTTCTAAAGCGATCGCGACGTGAGTCCAATGAGTACCTCCTTGGCAAAACACCACATAAGGTTCGCGCAATGGCCCATCTGCCGAAAACTCCGATGTACTGCCATCAATAAACGTCCCTCCAGCCATCACCAACTCACTCTCATATCCGGGCATGGGGGCGGGAATTGGATCCAAATAAGACCCAACCGGCGAATACTTTTGAATCGCCCGACAAAAAGCAATTAACTTATCTGGAGAACCTAATTTAATCGCCTGAATCACATCACGCCGAGGGGCAAAAGGATCGGGTTTTACCGGATAGCCTAACTGGTCAAACACATAAGCAGTTAAATGAGTGCCTTTCATGGCTTCTCCTACCATTTGGGGGGCTAAAAATAAGCCTTGAAATAACAGCCGATTTTGCTCCAGAGTTGCCCCCCCACTACGGCCAATTCCCGGCGCCGTCAACCGACAAGCCGCCGCTTCCACTAAATCAGCCCGTCCTGCCACATAGCCCCCAGCAGTCACAATTGTCCCACCGGGATTTTTAATCAAAGAACCCGCAATTAAATCCGCCCCCACTGCGGGCGGTTCCCGGTCTTCAACAAATTCCCCATAACAGTTATCCACAAAACAAATAGTCTGGGAATTTTGGGCTTTGACAATTTGGACAATTTTTTCAATATCGGCGAGCGACAAAGAATTGCGCCAAGAATAACCGCAAGACCGTTGAATCAACACCAACCGAGTATTTGACCGGACGGCGGTTTTCAAACCTTCCCAGTCAATTTCTCCCGTATCCGTTAACTCCAGTTGTCGGTATTTAATCCCAAATTCCATCAGGGAACCTTGCCCTTGTTCCCGCAAACCAATCACTTCCTCTAAAGTATCGTAGGGCGCACCAGTTACCGCCAGCATTTCATCCCCAGGACGCAACGCCCCAAACAAAGCAGAGGCGATCGCATGAGTACCGGACACAAACTGGACGCGGACTGCGGCTGCTTCAGCCCCCATCACCTCAGCAAACACCCGATCCAAAGTATCGCGGCCCAAATCACCGTGGCCATAGCCGGAAACACTAGCAAAATGATGGGCTCCTACACGATGACGCCGCAAGGCATCCAGCACTCGTTTAAGATTTTGCTTGACCTGAGCATCAATTCTAGAGAAAATAGGTAAGAGCTCTTTCTCTGCTTCTCGCAGCTTTTCGGAGCTATTCATTTCAGTTGATAACTCTTCCTGGGAAACGATCAAAAAGGATTTTACACGAGATAGTGACAGTCCGAGGTGAAATCTCTAGGTCTTTCCAGGTTGATTGTCTTCGAGTTATTCTTGGAAAGGTTAATTTAATGACAATTGCTCCTGCAACAAACGCAGAAAAACAGACCGCCCCTGAACCATTAGGCTACAACTGGCCGATCATCATCTTTATGCTGATCGTTCATGCCGGTGTGCTTTTAGCTTTCATTCCTGGTACTTTTAGTTGGGCTGGAGTTGGGGTAGCATTATTTCTGCACTGGGTGACTGGCGGTTTGGGGATTACCCTAGGATTTCATCGCCTAGTTACTCACCGCAGTTTTGAAGCGCCCAAGTGGTTGGAGTATTTTCTGGTTTTATTCGGCACCCTCACCTGTCAAGGGGGACCAATTGATTGGGTAGGACTGCACCGCATCCACCATTTATATTCAGACCAAGCCAACGATCCCCATGATGCGAACAAGGGATTTTGGTGGAGTCATATCGGTTGGCTTATGTATGAAAATCCCAGTGCCAAAGATATCCCTCGATTCACCAAAGATATTGCCGATGACCGATTTTACCAATTTTGCCAATCTTATATGCTACCGCTCCAAATTGTCTTGGGTGTGCTGCTCTATTTTGTCGGCGAAGCTTACTCACCAGGACTGGGATGGTCTTTTGTGGTTTGGGGTATTTTCGTGCGTTTAGTGCTGGTCTATCACTGCACTTGGTTTGTCAATAGCGCCACCCATAAATTTGGTTATCAAACTTATGATGCTGGGGATTTATCTACCAATTGCTGGTGGGTGGCTTTGACCACTTACGGTGAAGGTTGGCATAACAATCACCATGCTTTTCAATACTCTGCCCGTCATGGTATGCAATGGTGGGAAATTGACATCACCTGGATGACCATTCAGTTGCTTAGTTTAGTTGGTCTGGCTAAAAATATCAAACTGCCTAAGACAGAATCATAATCATTAGGATAATTCAGTTTACTGTTGACGGTTCACCGTAAACTGTTAACAGTGAACCTTTAACAGTGAACAGTTGACTACTATTAGAAATTATGATAATAAGTCAACCGTTCACTGATAATAAATTACTTCAAATTTGTCCCGTTCCTTGAACAATATGCTTGAGAGTGGTTAAAGTTTCCAGACTAATTAAACCCCGACGATGACCTTTTTGGTTAGACATTCCCAAGAAAATGGCATCCCCTTGTTGTTTGTTGTAACGGTAAAATCGCGGGGATGAGTTAATATAGATTGAAGCACTGTTAATTCCGGCAGAAAATTGAGAACTTTCTAAATAAGATTCGGTGACGAGGCAATCCGCATGACCGCTACTATATTTGTTGATCCATCGAATCGCAGTTTCAATGTTATTCACCCGTTTAAAGGCAACAGTTTTGCTTAAATAAGATTGATTCCACTCGTCTGCTTGGACGACTTCTAAACCCGGAAATTCTTGATGTAATTCTTCATCGACGCGAATTTCAAAGCCATGTTCTTTCAGCGTATTCCACAGCATCGTTAAATAAGAGGGTTTTTGATTGCTATGGATTAAAACTTTCTCGATCGCATTCACCGGATCTGGTTCACTTTGATGGCTATCCATAATAATAGAACGGGTCAGCTCCAAACTCCCCGTAGGCGACCAATAAAGATAACAATTGCCCATTGCCGAGCGCAAAACCGGGGCGGTAGATTGCCGTACAACTTGTTGGACTAAACTCGGTCGGCCATAAGGAATGACTAAATTAATATAGTCATCTTGTTTAACTAAATCACGAATGGTTGCCCCAGAATCCGCTGGGATTAATTCTACAGATCCAGAGGGAAATCCCACCTTTTCTAAAGCCCCACAAATAGCTTGGGCGATCGCCTGATTGGATTGACTTGCTTCCGTCCCACCTCGCAGCAGCAAACTATTGCCGGTCTTAATACAAAGTCCAGCAGCGATCGCGGCTAACTCTGGCAAAGTTTCATAGATTAAGGCAATCACACCCAGAGGCATTAACTGACAATAAGTTTGAGAATGATCCAACTGATAAGAAGCATTCATCACCCGACGCAGAGGGTCAGACAATTCCGACAAGCGGCGAAGGGTTTCCACCGTATTACTTAAACGTTCTGGAGTCAGCTTCAGCCATTCCAAAATCAAATCGGGAACTGCCATGTCCCGACTGGCTTCCAAATCTAAAGTATTGGCTTCGAGAATATCATCCGTCGCATCATCCAAAGCATCAGCAATTGCCCGGACAGCCTTAGAGCGTTCTATGCCTCTAGTTGCTCCTAGAATCAAGGACGCTTCATAGCAGCGCTGAACCCTCTCCATGAGACTGGACGAAGAAGCTAAAGAATCGTTTGTCATTACGCTAACGCCTATAAGCTAACCACACCATTAAGGCGGGGAAAATTGCCAGCAATACTGCCAGAATCACCCACGGGATTATATTTGCGCCCTGGGGCAATTGCAACGCCAAAGGCAGCCAAATTACTAATAACATTAAGATAACCAAGATGGCTACAGATAGATAGCTTTCTCGGAAACTATCACTGGTCGCTTGCCAGTGATGGCCATTCCAGCGCCAAGAGCGTTTGTAAGGATTGTGAGTGGGTAATTGTTCTAGGACATATCCTTGTTCTTTAAGCACAAAGATTTGCTGGCAGGAATTGCAGCCAAATGCTTCGGTCAAGGTGATCGGGATTAATCTACCTCGGCGCGGACACGGACAAGGATAGTCCATGTTGCAGTCAATTTTATGCTCTTTTTTAAATCGCACAATAATTTTTCACAGAATAAATTCACAGAATAATATACAAAATATATAGTAGAAAATGTAGTGGAAAAATTCGCTGCTTTGGCTAACTGCTTTGAAGCGCCAAAACCAACTGAGCCATTCAGGGTTTTGCTCTAAGTTTAGGATATTTTTGCTTTTAAAGCGGGTAACGCGATTCGAACGCGCGACATCAACCTTGGCAAGGTTGCGCTCTACCACTGAGCTATACCCGCATTCCTATGATGATTCCTATATTTACAGATTTTTCAAATTTTGTCAACAGTTTTGGGAAAAAATTTTTTTTGGGCTTTTTGTGTGGGGAATAATTGATAATTAACAATTAACAATTAACAATTGATAATTTTATTAAATTGTTAATTATCAATTATTAATTATCAATTATCAATTATCAATTATTCCCTACATCCCTTCTTGAGCGATCGCACTTTTCAGAGATCCCGCTGCGGGTAAAGTCTGGCTGCCAGAAGCGATCGCCTGAGTTGAGTTGCGTTGCCCTAAAGAAATTTTGAACTGGCGCATCAAACTGGCCATTTCTATAGCATTCATGCCATAGTCCCAGCCTTTATTACTCTTAATTCCTGCCCGTTCCAGGGCTTGCTGCATGGTATCGGTGGTTAAAATCCCAAAAATCACTGGGACTCCGGTTTGAAAACCCGCAGCAGCAATTCCTTTAGAAACTTCGGCGGCGACATAATCAAAATGAGGCGTCTGACCGCGAATTACAGCCCCCAAGCAAACAACGGCATCGTAGCGATCGCTCATTGCCAATTGACGCGCCACCAAAGGGATCTCAAAACACCCAGGCACCCATATATAATCAACTTGACTGCCTTGTTCGCTGACATCAATGCCATGACGTTGCATGGCATCTTGACAACCGGCTAGAAGTTTGCCGGTAATCAGGTCGTTAAACCGACTAATCACGAGCGCAAACTTTAATGATTCGGTCTGGGTAAAATTACCCTCGAAAACTGCCATAAGAATTGTTAATTTAATGTTTTTTACCTATAAAGCTGTAGAAACGTTGGCTAACGTCTCTACAGCTTCAGTCGATGTAAGCTGTAATTCTGAGGAATTAAACAACCAGATAATTTAAGATCCCAACCAAAATCACCAGAATTGCCCAAATTCCAGAGCCGATGTACAGCAGGGGCTTAGATTGATCCCAGTTTTGGGGGGAAGCATAAGCTACCGGCACCCCAATTACCATCACAAAGGACACGAGAACTAAAGCGAAGAGTGCAAGCTGGAATATGACTAACATTTTCCTATTCTCCCAAAGAAACAGTAATCGACAACGAATGCTAACCAGCGAGTCGCAGTTTTTTGTTATTAATTCCAATCCTTAAACTACCAAAAAATGATTCTTTGTCATAGACTTCCGCCTTATATTACTAATTACTATTAGGTAATTTGCTAGAATAAATTATTTTTTATCAATTATCAGTTATTAATTATCAACTAATGCCAACCACCAACAAACAACAAAATGGATCTACAAAATGGATATAAAAATGGATATAATTTTGTGCCATACGACTGCTGATTTCGATACCGTGGGTGCTGCGGTGGGATTGGCGCGACTGCAACCGGGTAGCCGAATTGTTTTGACCGGAGGCGCCCATCCGGCGGTGCGAGATTTTTTGGCGTTGCACCGGGATGAGTATCCCTTGCTGGAACGGCGAGCAGTGAATCCCCAAAAGATTCGCTCCCTGGCAGTGGTGGATGCCCAACGGCGCGATCGCTTGGGGAAAGCGGCAGAATGGCTGGATTTACCCGTGCCGATTCAGGTTTGGGATCATCATTTAAACATAGAGTCGGATATTCCCGCTAGGGAGCGACATATTGCCGCAGTGGGGGCGACGACCACCTTGATTGTAGAAAAGCTGCGGCAGTTGGATGAGGAAAAATTAGGCAAGTTGCCTGCGGTGGAAACCACGGTGATGGCTTTGGGCATTCATGTGGATACGGGTTCGCTGACTTTTGACCATAGTACCCCCAGGGATGCTCTGGCTTTGGCTTGGTTGATGGAACAAGGGGCTAGTTTAGCGGCGATCGCGGAGTATGTGGAACAAAGCTTATCCCCTCGCTTGCAAGAATTATTGATTACGGCATTGAGAGAACTAAAGACAGAAACGATTTATGGCTACACCGTCTCTTGGGTCTTATTGGAAACCGAGGGATATATTCCCGGTTTGTCCGGTCTGGCATCCCGACTACTGGATCTGACGGAAAGTGATGCCTTGATTTTGGGCAGTCGTTATCCCCTGAAACAATCTGGAGATGAACGCTTGACGATTATTGGGCGATCGCGGATTAGTGGCACGGATCTGAACCAGTTATTTCAAGGCTTTGGTGGAGGGGGTCACACTCGCGCCGCTTCAGCGATTTTACATGAAGGGGATTTTACCCTGCTTTTTGGTCAGTTAATCGAAAAACTGAAAATGCAAATTCCTCGTCCTCCCGTAGCCAGAGATTTGATGTCTTCTCCAGTGCGAACCATTCGACCAGAGACAACCATTAACGAAGCCCAACGGATTTTATTACGCTATGGTCATGCGGGCTTATCCGTGGTGGATAGTACAGGTAAATTGGTGGGAGTGATTGCCCGTCGAGATATTGAGATTGCCCTGCATCACGGTTTTTCTCATGCTCCCGTGAAGGGATATATGACCACAAATTTGAAAACTATTACCCCAGAGACGTTGCTGCCAGAGATTGAATCCCTGATGGTGACTTATGATATTGGCCGATTGCCCGTATTGTCCGGCGATCGCCTAGTAGGAATTGTCACCCGCACCGACGTTTTGCGGCAACTGCACCAAGATAAAGCGATCGGCGATCATGGCGTTCCCATTGGGCCAAAACGTCCTTATTGTCCATTGCCAGAATCCATTGAAGAAATGTTGTCCCATAGCCTAGTCCCGGAACAACGACAACTGCTGAATCATGCCGCACAACTGGCAGAACAACGGGGCTGGCATCTATATTTAGTCGGCGGAGCGGTGCGAGACTTGTTTCTCCAAAGTGCTTGGACTGAAGCAGAAAGCGATATCTCTGCAAAAGAGGAAAGAGGAAAGGAAAGCGGGGGAGCGGGGGAGCAGGGGAGCGGGGGAGCAGAGAAGAATTTTTCTCCTCCGCCCCGGAGCCCCGGAGCCCCTCATCCCCCCTCCCCTATTTTACTCAGCGATATTGACCTAGTAGTAGATGGATTTAACGAAGCAGCAGATGCGGCGGCTGGAGTAGAATTAGCCAAAGAATTGCAAAAACTCTATCCCGCTGCTCGTTTGGACATTCACGGTCAATTTCAAACCGCCGCCTTGTTGTGGCACAAAGACCCGGTACTAGATTCTTTATGGGTTGATATTGCCACAGCGCGGACTGAATTTTATCCCTATCCCGCAGCCAACCCAGAAGTAGAAGCGTCATCAATTCGCCAAGACCTTTATCGCCGGGATTTTACCATTAATGCCTTGGCATTGCGGCTTACCGGCAATGGTCGGGGAGGCGATATGGCAGCCGCAACACGGTCAGACCGCTCTGGGATAATTTTGGACTTTTTCGGAGGACTTTTAGACCTGCAAGACCGCCGAATTCGGGTATTACATTCTAATAGTTTTATTGAAGACCCCACGAGAATTTATCGGGCTGTCCGGTTGGCGGTGCGCTTAGGATTTCACATTGATCCAGAGACGGAAAATTATATTAGAAATGCCTTAGAATGTGGGATTTATCACTACGTTCAAGATAGCAATAGTCGCGCCCCGGCTTTGGAAACTCGACTAAAAAGTGAGTTAAAATATATTCTAGAAGCCCCCTATTGGCAACCGGCATTAAAATTACTTGGTGACTTAGGGGCGCTGAAATGTATCCATCCTCAATTACAGTTAAGTCGAGAATTGTGGCGGCAAATTCGCCTATGCGAGCGGGCTTTAAAATGGTTTGACCCGGAGAAAAATTTTCCTCATTGGCAACTGCGATTAGAAGTCTTAATCGCCGACTTAGCCCCAGAATATCGGGGAAAAGTTGCCACAAATTTACAACTAACCCACGACAGTATTCAACGGCTAACTAACTTACATCAAATCAGCCAAGCCGTGCAAAAATTACCAGAATTAAACCGTCCCAGTGAAATAGTTTTGCTATTACGTTATTATGATATTTGCACCTTAATTTTAATCGCGGTGAAATTTCCCAAGGTGCGCCGTCATATTTGGCGATATTTAAGCCGTTGGCGGCATATTAAACCCACTTTAGACGGCAATGATTTAAAAGCCTTGGGCTATAAACCGGGAAAACAATTTAAACCTATGTTAGACCGTTTATTGGCGGCAACTATAGACGGGGAAATAGGCGATCGCACTTCTGCCGAAGCCTTTCTCCGGCAACATTTCCCCAAATAAACAGGTAGGGGCGAAGCATTCCGGCAGATAATTTATGAATCAAAACCAGAAATATATTACCGGAATGCTTCGCCCAGCAATATTTTATCACCCAACCCGATCAAAAAATCAACACATTTCGTAGGGGCGAAGCATTCCGGCGGATAATTTATAAATAAAAACCAGAAATATATTACCGGAATGCTTCGCCCAGAAATATTTTGTAACCCAACACCCAACACCCAACCCCAAACCAAAAAAACAGAAAATCGCCCCTGCTTAATTTTCCCCTATATTTGATGAATTAGCCTGTGCTTCACGCTGACTTCTAGCCTTGTCTAACTTACTTCTAATTGCCCCTTGAACCTTTTGGTCAAAATCAGGATCGTCAGGACTGGCAATAATTTTTAGCGGGCGTTGATTAATTCTATCCAAATACGCTTGAAAAGCCGCTTCATCTCCACGATGTTTGAGAAAATACTGTTTTAATTCAGCCGTAGACATAGCAGCATAATTAATCTGACTCATCAGCAAATTCTCCATTGGGCATAATTTGAAATTCTATTTCCTCATCATAGCCAGCCAATACATAGATATTTTTAGTTCGGTTATCAATGCAAACAAGATGGATTGGCTGAAGCATGATATATGTCAGTTGATAGCAGACTCTATATAAAGTCTTTAGCTGTTTATCAGTAGGCATTAGATAAATTGACTACATATCTTACTTATTATAGCGGTTTTAATCAAAAATGCAACATTGGGGGCGCAAGCATTGTGTCCCTACCATGAATTTTTGTAAATGGGATGAGTTCGGCCCTGTAATCTACAGCTTGCGGGTTATTTTTTTATCAATACATGAATTTTCCGCCAAATCCTTGACAAAATCATACCAACGTTCTAAAAAAAATATAAAATGAGGTTTTGTCACATGAATTATTATGAAATCTATCCCTAACCTAATCAGTTTTACAGAATTTATAGAAGCCTATCCAGAAAATGGGCAACGTTATGAATTACACAATGGAATTTTAGTTGAAATGTTGCCCACAGGTCCGCACGAATTAATTAGTAGTTTCTTGGCAACAAAACTGCAAGTAGAAATTTGGCAGCGTCGTTTGCCTTATGTGATTCCCAAAACTTGTGTAGTGAAACCTTTTCGAGAGCGATCGGGTTATATCCCTGATGTAATTGTACTCAAACAAGATGCATTAGTAAATGAATTGCTATGGAAAAAAGCATCAACAGTACAGCAAGGTGACAGTATTGCCCTGGTCATTGAGGTGGTAAGTACCAATTGGCGGGATGATTATTTAACCAAATTTGGTGATTACGAAGAATTGCAAATTGCTGAATATTGGCTAGTGGATTTTCGGGCGCTGGGTGCCACGCGATATACGGGAAAACCAAAACAACCAACAATTACGGTTTGCACTTTAGTCGATGAAGAATATTCCCTGAATACATTTAAGGCTGGGCAGAAATTGCGATCGCAAGTTTTCCCAGATTTAGCGTTGACAACCGATGAAATTTTCCAGGCAGCCGGTGAAATTTGATTAAGGCAAAGAAACCGGGTTTCTTGGGATAACCTCTGTCACCCCACGAAAATCATCATAGAAACCCGGTTTCTGGGTCGGGTGCGAGTAGGGTTCGCGGTTGAGAAACCGGGTTTCTTTAGACCTACACTCTTACCCCACGAAAATCATCATAGAAACCCGGTTTCTGGCCCCTACGAACCCGACTGACCAATCAAAATAAATGGCGACCAGAAAAACGGATGCAAATTTCGCCCCACCATCTTAAGTTTCGCCTCCCGTAACGCCGCAGCCTGGGAATCACCAGCCCCTAAATTTTGATAAAAATCAACCATCAAATTCGCAGTTTCCGTATCAGCCGCATTCCACAAAGTCGCCATCACTGCCCGTGCCCCTGCCCGTTCCAAAACATAAGCCATGCCCGAAATTTCCTGCCCTTCCAGATAACTATTCATCGCCGTTTGGCAAGCACTCAGAGTAATTAACTGAGTATCTTTTAAGCCCAACAAAGCCGCATCAGCAATATTATAAAATTCTTTATTAGCAAATAGCAGAGTATTCGCCGACATATCTGGGTCATAATCTTTACAGTCACCACTCAAACAACAGCCCAAAGGTTGAAAACAACCGTGAGTCGCTAAGTGCAAAATGGGAAATTTGGGAGATTCATTCTTAAACCGTTCTAATGTTGCCGCTTCTCGGACATAAATTTGACTATCTTTGAGTAATTCGCCCAAATTTTTCACTTCGGTTTCCGCACCATCGAGGTTAAAAGGTTTTTCGGGAACGGGATTTCCTAGGGCTAGAATGGATATACTGTTGATGGGATTTTTCACCGAATTTTCTATCGGAGATTGGCTGGAAATACGAGTCAGGTAATGGATGGGATATTTTTCGAGCAAATATTGTTCGCCATCGTGGAGGGTTTCAAAGGGAATATAGCGCAGTTTATTCGGGGCAATAATTGCCAAGTTTTTGGGAGATTGGGCGGCTATTTTATCTTCTACAGGACGAATTAGCAGGTCATAAAGCTGTTGGCTGGTAGTGAGATAGTCGGAGTCAAAAGGATTTTTCAGTTGTTGGTAGTATTCGTCGATTAGCTTATCCAAATTTTTGCCATCAACGGGATGTTTAATCACCTGAAAACTATCTTGAGTCAGGAGAAACAGGGCAATGGTATCAGGCACATTTTGAATATTAGTCAGCAAGACGGGATGCAGCACTAAAGTGCCTTGGGGAATATTGCGACGTAATTGGGCGATATCCGTGGGGGTAGTTTCAAACAGTTCGGCAATAATGGGATATTTTTTCCCCAGGGTTTCCGCTTCGCTATAAACTTCCTCTTCCAGTTGGCGAATTTGGCTACTAAATTCCTCGGAAAAGTTTTCTTGAAGTTGTTGCCGCTGAAATTCCAGTTGTTCGTTTTTCTGGTTCCAAGCATCCAGGGCTGCTTGCACTTCCGGGTCATTGACTTTAGCATTGATTAAGCGATTATAGTTGGCTAATTCCGCAGTGGTGACAAGTTCGATCCATTCATAGGCTTTTTCCGGTTGTTTTTGGTCGATTAAAATATCTGCGAGGGCTACGGCTGAGGGTCGGTTATCTTCGATAAAACTTTTGCGGAAGTCTCGTTGCAACCCTTTGCGGATATCTAAGGTAATGGTGAGGGATTTTTCCAAGTGGTCTATAGCTTCTGTGGGGTTGTTGCTGTCTCGGTATATCAAGCCAATATTACTCAGAGTCGTGGCTTCTCCCCCTCGGTCTTGCACTGCTCGTCTGATAGGCAAAGCTTGCTGGTAATATTTCAAGGCTTCCATTGGCTGGCCGATCGCATAGTAAACCGCACCGATATTACTCAGAGTCGTGGCTTCTCCCCCTCGGTCTTGCACTGCTCGTCTGATAGGCAAGGCTTGCTGGTAATATTTCAAGGCTTCCATTGGTTGCCCGATCACATAGTAAACCGCACCGATATTACTCAGAGTCGTGGCTTCTCCTCCTCGGTCTTGCACTTCTCGGAATATGGGCAAAGCTTGCTGATAATAGTTCAATGCTTCCATTGGTTGACCGATGTCATCGTAGACCCCACCGATATTACTCAGAGTGATGGCTTCTCCCCTGCGGTCTTGCACTTCTCGTCTGATAGGCAAAGCTTGCTGGTAATATTTCAAGGCTTCCATTGGTTGCCCGATCGCACGATAAACCTCACCGATATTATTCAGAGTTGCGGCTTCTCCGCTGCGGTCTTTAATCTCTTTAAAAATAATCAACGCTTGTGCATAAGCATCTAAAGCTGGCTGTCGCTGTCCAGTAGCATCATAGTTAAAACCAATTCCCAACAGGGCGAAACCTTCTAATTCTTTGATTTGCAGTTGTCGCGCAATGGTTAAAGCTTGCTGAAGAGTTTCTCTAGCTTGTTGGTGTTGACCTTGTTGGGTCTGTTGGAATGCTTGCTGTAAAAGTTGCTCAACTTGCTCCTTTGAATATTCATCTTGTGCATAAGCAGCCACACCCCCAAACCCACCTTTACCAACCGGAGACCATATCGCCGCAGGACTTAGGGGCATTGTCCCCACCCCCAGGGCGACCACACTGGCGAAAATCCATTTGATTGACTTGAAATGATGCCGTTGCATGAGTATTGCCTCCTGAAGGGTGGGAACTGTGGGAAGGGTCCCTCGTTCCCAGGGTCTTCCTGGGAATGCTATTCTAGAGGCTCTGCCTCGCGAAAAAATATAGTCATTTCAATTGTGATTGATACAAGGATCTGGAGGCGCAAGCATTGCGCCCCTACAATGTATGTTGATTGGCTGTAGGGGCGCAAGCATTGCGCCCCGATCCCTCGTTCCTAGTCTAGCCTGAGAACGAGAATTATGAAAGGGTGGGAAGAGTGAGAAGAGTGGAAAGGATTATTTCAAAATGGGTTTAACGGTCAGAGTAACTTTCCCATCTGGTTCAAACTGCATTTGTTCAACCACATAAACTGCCGTAGTCGCTACCGATAAGATTCCTTGTTGCTTTGACGGCGGCAAAGAAGACAAAGTTAAATTCACCCTTGCTTGACCCGTAGCTGCCTCAACTACTTGAAAAGCACTCAGAGGAATTTGCGACCAAGTATCGGGTCTGCTGCTAATCTCCCCTTCACCGCGAATCACCAACTGACCGTTACTATAAAAACGGACATCGCCCTTAAACTCAACCTCAGTCACATCTTTAGTCGGAACCGAAATTTCTAGTCCTGCCAAAGTCAAGACTAACTGTTCGGCTGTCACCTGGGTTAACAGTCCTTCCTTTGGGTTTCCTTCTCTCAGAATCACTTCTGCCCTTTCCGGTAACACCACCGGCAATGCTGTGGCAGAAATTGGGGCGGTTTCTGCTGACAAAGGTTGTCCCGCAACTGTTCGGGGTTTTGTCCCGTATCCAGCTAACCAGGCAGTCGAAATCAGTAGCGCCACTGCCAGAATTTTATGCCAATGTTTCATAACCGTGACGGTTGTTATTTGTATTTTTCTTATTATAAGCTGTGGGTTGAGAAACCGGGTTTCTTGAGACCATCTTTGTCACCCCACGAACACCCCACGAACACCCCACGAACACCCCACGAACACCCTCTTGAGACCATCTTTGTCACCCCACGAACACCCCACGAACACCCCACGAACACCCCACGAACACCCCACGAACACCCCACGTTCCTGGGTTCTTGCCAAAAAAACTCTCGGTTATTTTGCCAAAGAATAGCAGCGCCTAATACACCCTACCCAGACTGCCTTATCCCTGTATGTCTACCACTAACCCGAACAACTTCAACTTTTTAAGTAGAATCGCCGCATTAGTCGGTCTTATCAGTGCTTCCTTGTATTTCACCGGGTGGATTTATCGCTGGTCGTATTTTGGCTTTTTTCACCTAGAAGTCACCACCTTGGATTTAGCATTTGAATCTTTTTTAATTGTACCACTTCAAGTCTTTTTTGTCAATAACCGACCCCGCCTTCCAGCGGTTTTATTACTCCTCTTATTTCCCCTAGTTGCTTGGCTGACTATCGTTATATTTCAGGGTCTAGATTTATGGTTTGTGCAATGGCAAAACCGCTGGCGAATCTGCTTAATTCGTTACTGCCAAAAAGCGGAAAATTCCCGGCGGCGCTGGCTGCAACCTTGGGCAAAATTGGCCAAATTATGGGGATTAAATCTGCGACAATGGTCGCCCCAACCTGTAGACCTTTCGCAAACTTTAGTCGATGAAGCGATTAAAGTGGCTTTGGCTTTAATCGCCTTATTTTGGTTAGCTAGTAATCAAGGTTTAGCAGATGCTCAACGAGATGCGTTTAATCAAACTTCCACTTTACCCGTGGTGACTTTAATTGTCCCAGAAAATACGCTGAGTTTTGGCCGCCAATTCGATCCCCCAGAGGCATTAGCGGACAAACAAGCGGCAAATCAGTTTAGAATGATCGGCGATCGCGGATTAATTGAAGCGGTGCGCGGCGCCTCAGAATTAAACGATCTAAAAAATCAAAGAGTGTGGCGGTTACTGATAGAACGAGATGGCTGGATTTATCTGTTTAGAACCCTGAAACCTTGCTCGGATAGCCAGTTAATTTGTGCGGCCAATAAAAATGAACGCCCGTTAGTTTTAATGGTCAGAGAAAGTCAGTTAGGCAATCAACTGTTAATTTTAAGTCCGAGTCCCTCTAACGAATAAAAACCTGAAGAGAAAACTGGTATTTTGAAAATCCCGGTTTTCTGGAAAATTTAACTGGAAAATTTAAGTAGATACTATAATTAGTTTTTTACTTTTTGGTTTATTTTTACCTGGCCTGGTATGGGATAAATGCTTGTGATTGGGATTTATGTAGGAGGTTTATGTAGGGGGATAAAGCAAGTCGCCCCTACAAAGGGTGTGCTGCACTTAGTAGTGCATTCAAGTGCATTCATTCAAGTGCATTCAATGCACTCGCCAAAACGACCAAAATGAGTAGAAATGCCATGATTATGAGAGCATCAGGGATAGCATCAACTATCAGGATCTACTCCCAACTCACGTAACCGTTGGGCTAGTTTTTCAGCCCGTTGGCGCTCGGTTTCAGCCCGTTGGCGCTCGGCTTCAGCCCGTTGGCGCTCGGTTTCAGCCCGTTCTTCAGGCCAGAGAAGCAGTCCGCCATCAGCATTCCACCAGCGCAACCAATTGCCTGTACGGTTGTCACGGGTTCCCTGCCAGACGCCTAAGAATAACTCTAATCCGGGAATCCAATATAAACCATTAGCATCAGAAGTCCGAATTTGATATCGGTTGGATTCTAAAACGTACAGTTCTAGATCGGCGCTTTGGGGGTGAAATATCCCATAGAAGGGTACTTGGATAATTTGTTCATAAAAGTACCATTTGCCAATGCGTTTTTGAAATTCTACAGAGTATTCTTCCCCATAGGTATTTGACAGGAATTCCATCACAATTAATGGCACCGGGCCTTCGGTGTGGGGGGTGTAACTGCGACGCGGTTGAGGATTTGACCAAGGGGCAACGGGACGAACATACATCCAGTCGGGGGCTTTGCAAATAGGGCGGTTATCAATAGCCGCACACAATGCAAAGTTAGAGGTAATTAGGGCGTCTTGGCATAACTCTGGCGTCAAAGATTGGCGCAGGGCATTGGCTAATAAGGGATGTTCTAAATTTTCCACGGGGTCGTCAGGGAGTACAAAGTCTTCGGGCAGTTTCGGCCAGGTAATTTTGCTCTCAGCAACTGAGGTCCGAGGTAGAACAGTCATTATGTAACCTCATAGAATTGTTGATCGGGAATTTATACCATTTACAAGTTACAAAAAATTGTACAACAATAAGTATTTATATTTTAGGCTGGGCAAAAGTCAGCACTGAGAAAAGAGGAAAGAGGTTCGAGGAAAGAGGAAATATATCTCTACTCTCTCTTCTCTATTCTCTCTCTTTATCAGAGGAAAATGGTATTAGTTTTATTATTGTAGGCGATCGCTGCAAGTCGGAGCGCTTTGGACACCGACTCATCTGACTACCTTAACGGGGATAATATTGAATTTCAAATCCGAGTAAATTTTGAGGTTCCTGGTATTCCACAACGACTTGAGTAACTCGTGCTCCGGGCGGCCCTTGGTGACACCATTGAATCATAGCTTCAACGGCTTCTTTTGTTCCTTCAAACAAGGCTTCTACGCGGCCATCAGGGAGATTTCGCACCCAACCATGCACCGATTTAAGTTGTGCCGCTTCTTGGGTGGATGCGCGATAAAAAACGCCTTGAACTCGGCCATAAATTAGAACATGAGCGGCAATTTTTGGCTGAAGATGTGATAGATTTTCCATTGATATCTAGAACCAAATCATCTAACTAAATAAAATCATTTTTTTGGGCAGAAATATTAAGCAGAATTAGGCTAATTAAACCCGGAGCAACCTAAAAGTATAACTCTGATTTTAAGTAATTTAGGTAAATAAATTACTAAAAAAATAACTAATTTTCCGGAAAATCAAACAGGACATTAGTTAGATAAGATTCAGCCCATTTTTCCCCAAAAGCTTTTTCAAGCACCCGCCGAGTTTTATCATTTTGCTGCTGCTTGGTGCAATAATTTCTTTGTCCGGCGATAATTTGTAACCTTTCTTCGTCGGTAACGGGTTGCATAGCTAAGGCTATCTGACAGTGAATTTCTAAGTAAGACTCTACACGAGAGAGAAATAATTCTTCTTCCTCTTTGCCATTGGGTCGGATAAATAGACAAAATTCAGAGAAAATATTCCCCCATACTGGTAATTCGCGAGGTTGAGAGAAATTAATTTTTGGTAAAGCTTTTAATAGCTGGATATAAGGGGATGGCAAGGTATGGGTGGGACTGGTGGGTGATAAATCAGCGATCGCGGCGCTAATTTGGCCTCGACCACCGACTAAATCTGTGCCAAACATGGGCAAGGGGTAATTAGGGCGGGGGAACATCACACAATGTAAAATATCTAATTGCGTCCCCACTTTGGCCAATTCCAAATGCAACTTGCGAAACTGCGGAGATTGATAACAATGATTTTCAATCCTGAGTTTTTCTCCTTCCAATCGCCCTTCCACATAGCCTAAATCCCCAGGCAAATCGTAGGGAGATAAATCTAAATAACGTTGCCAGACTCTTTCAATGGAGTCGGCTAATTTGCGGATCAGTAGGTGTTGTTCTGTCCGAATCGAAGAAATAGAAGAGATAGAAGAAATAGACACAGTTTTTGCCACTTAAATAATCATGCTGGAAATCATGCTGAAAAAAACGGGAAATCATATCCCCGCACTTTCATCATATATGCTGTGGTGACTGCCAGGAGCGAAAAGACCGGCGGAAAGCCGGTCTATCATTGGGGTGATAATTGGGGTTATATTTTAAAAGCACTTAGATAAAAGCACTTAGACGCAAAAGCTGGTTTGTGCTTAATCTAGGGAAGAAAGCGCGGTTCAAAGCACCGCCTCATCGGGGGTGTTTTTCTCTGGTTCCTCTGGGAGACGTTCGGAAACCAAACTCAGCGCTCGGCTAATACTTTCGGGGAAAATCACCACAAGACTGCCTTTGGGGGCTTGATCTAAGGCGGTTTTAATGGCTTTGGTTTCATCCAGAATGGTTTCATATCGAGCTTTGGTATTGACTTGCTCAATGCCAGCCATAATGCACCGGGCGGCATCTCCCCGTGGGCGACCTCGGTTATCGTTGTCTTCTTTAACGATAACCCAGTCAAAGATTTGCGCTGAGAGTTTACCGAGTTCGATCAAGTCTTCATCGCGGCGATCGCCAGGTCCACCCACGACGCCAATCTTTGCCCCAGACCAATTGCGGACAAACTCACCCACTGCTTGATAGCCAGCGGGATTATGGGCATAATCAACCAAGGCATGATAATCGCCCAAATTAAACAAGTTCATCCGACCGGGGGTTTGTTTACTGGAGGCTTCAAAAGTAGCTAACCCAGCGCGAATGACTTCAATTTCTACCCCGTGAGCAAAGGCTGCCAAACAAGCGGCCAAAGCATTGGCAATCATAAACGGCGCCCGACCGCCCATTGTCAGGGGTACATTCACCGCTTCTTCAATGCGGATCGTCCAATCCCCATTGAGAATTGACAGATAGCCGTTTTCATACAGTGCGCCTAAACCGCCGGCTCGAGTGTGGCTTCGCAGTAGCTCATTGTCTGGATTCATGGAGAAATAAGCGACCTGGGCTTTGACTTGGCGAGCCATTGCTGCCACCAGGGGATCGTCCGCATTCAGGATCGCATAACCGGAAGGAGCAACGGTTTCTGCCACCACTGCCTTGACTTTGGCCATTTCTTCGATGGTGTTGATATCGCCCAATCCCAAATGGTCAGCGGAGACATTCAGAATCACCCCCACGTCGCAAGCGTCAAAGGCTAATCCAGAGCGGAGAATGCCGCCACGGGCTGTTTCTAGCACTGCCACTTCCACGGTGGGGTCGCGGAGAATCAGTTCGGCACTTTGGGGACCGGTATTGTCCCCAGCTTCCAGGAGATAGTCGCCAATATAAGTGCCATCAGTAGTGGTGTAGCCGACCACAGACCCGGTTTGCTTGACGATGTGAGCCAGCAGTCGCGTGGTGGTGGTTTTGCCGTTTGTCCCCGTCACCGCTAAAATTGGGATGCGGCTGGGAGTGCCTGGAGGAAACAGCATATCCATCACCGCGGCGGCGACATTTCGCGGCAGACCTTCGCTGGGGCAAACGTGCATCCGAAATCCTGGGGCGGCATTCACCTCGACAATTACCGCGTCGTTTTCTCGCATAGGTCTGCTGATATCCGGTGTGACCATATCAATGCCACAAATATCTAGGCCAATCAGTCGTGAAACTCGTTCGGCAATCCAGACATTTTCTGGGTGAACTTCATCGGTGCGATCGATCGCGATGCCCCCGGTACTCAGGTTCGCGGTGGCGCGTAAGTAGCAAATTTCCCCTTTATCTAACACCGTGTCTAGGTCACAGCCTTGGCGTTCCAGCAGGATTTCACTGTTGCGGTCAAGGGTAATGCGGGTGAGGACGTTATCATGGCCGACCCCTCGGCGGGGATCCTGATTGGTGCGATCAATCAGTTCTTGAATCGTTGAACATCCATCTCCCACCACATGGGCGGGTACGCGTTCGGCTACCGCAACCAGTTTATGGTTAATCACCAAAAGGCGATGGTCTCGACCCTTGTAGTAGCGTTCAACAATTACCGATTTAGTTTTAGAGGCATTGCTGGCGGCATCGTAAGCTTCTTCCGCTTCTTCCCAGGACTTGACATTAATGCTAATCCCCCGTCCGTGGTTGCCATCTAGGGGTTTCACCACGATGGGATAGCCCCCAACTTCATCGATCGCGTCTTCCAGTTCATCGAGGTAATGGATCACCGTGCCTTTGGGTACCGGAATAGCCGCATCTCGGAGAATTCTTTTAGTGCCTTCTTTATCGCAGGCCAGTTCTACGGCCAGAATGCTGCTAAAATCGGTCAGGGTAGCTTGAATCCGTTTTTGGTGGACGCCATATCCTAACTGGATCATTGCCCTAGCACTTAACAGCGTCCAGGGAATGCCCCGGTAGTGGGCTTCTTTCACCAGTGCTTCTGTGCTAGGACCAAGGGAAGCTCGCTCAGAGATTTCTTTGAGGTCTTGTAAATCCTGTTCCAGTTCTGATTTGGGGTACTGGCCGGTATCCACAATACTCCGACAGATCCGCACAGCGGCTCTGGCAGCGTACCGACCGGCTTGTTCGTCGGTGTATTCAAAGACTACTTGGTAGATCCCGGGAGTAGAAGTCTCGCGGGTGCGACCAAAGCCCACTTTCATTCCGGCTAGTTCTTGGAGTTCCAGGGCAATGTGTTCGATCACATGACCCATATAGGTGCCCTCTTTGACCCGGCTAAGAAATCCACCGCGACAGCCCGGAGAGCAGTAGTGTTCGACTAAACTGGGGAGGGCTTCGGTCAGTCCATCATAAAAGCCGGGAATTTCTGAACTTGGTTTGTCTGCCAAGTCCTCTAGATCAAGACGCATGAGAATAAGTTTGTGGCGTCTAATGCTCCAATAGTTCGGACCACGTAATGTTTGAATTTTCAGTATTTTCATCGCTGTCCCACTGGGTGATGCGCTTTTTTTCAGCAAGCAATGCAAGCATTTAATCGAGTGTGGGTTTTTTTTGAGTTGGATGACTGTTCACGAGGAACATTTATCTCCAATCTGGGAATAAGTCAGTAGGGCTGTTTGAGGAGACCCCTATCCCCAAACAGCCCTGCCAAAGTGATGCTTTATCCGTAATGTGATGGTTGAATCACTTCTCTTGTAGTTATATTGAAGCGATCGCCGTGGCAAAGGAGATGAAGCCGCAGATTATGCAAGCTGATGGGATCGGTTGGCCCGATATGACTCTCGTTGGTGCGTAAAACTTGGCCGGGATCGATGATTGTCACCGTGCCTTTGCCTATTACTTCGACGACGCCATCGGCTTCAAACATGGCACAAGTATCTTCGTCAATACCTACGCCGATGCGGTTGGGATGAGAGGCGATCGCGCTCAATAAGCGAGCCATCCGATTTCGGTTCTGAAAGTGTTGATCCACAATTACTTCCGGAATAATTCCTAAGCCTGTGGCCATATCCACCAAAGAACGATTAGGGTATTCTCCCGAACCACCGCCGGCGATCATGTGATGACCCATGACTGCTGCCCCGGCGCTGGTTCCCGCGAGGACAATGGTGCCCTCTCGTACTTTCATCCGCAACTTTTCCATTAACGGTGTATCCGCCACCAAAGCACAAAGCCTCAGTTGATCCCCGCCGGTCATAAACACCCCTGTAGATTGTTCCAGGTACTCCTGCCAGCGAGGATCTTCCCCCTGAGTGCGTTCGCGGATATCGAATATCTCGATCCGTTGCGCCCCCATATCCTGAAAGATTTCCCGGTAACGGTTGCCGATCGCTTCAGGTTCTCTGGATGCACAGGGAATAATCGCCAGCTTTGCCTCTTTACCGCCTGAACGCATAAAAAATGTATGCAAGATTTCTCGGCCATGAACCTTGTCTTCTGCCCCGCCAATCACCATGACCGTGTTTTTAAGTGGTGGGGGCATTTTTTGTGGAAGGGAGTTTAGTTCTAACTGCTGCATGGATGATACTGCTATTGGCCTTTTCAATTGCTCTATTGCTCCGCTTTCGCGCTACGCGAACGGTGACAAACCCCGAAATTTTTTTATTACGAGTTGATTGGTTTGAGTGATTTCCCGTGGCTCACCGCGATGTCTGTTGAGATTCCCGAAAAATGGAATTCACAGAGGCGATGCGCGGTAGCGATCCGCATGAAGGCGGAGTCGAGATATTTCCACTCCACGGTTGACCTGTTCAAAATATAATAGGGACGTGAGAATGATTAATAACTCTACCGATTCAGGTCAAGCAAAGCGCTATCTGAATCAAAGCCAGCTTTACGCTTCATTAGTGGGATGAAAATCATACAATAAAACGTGACGCTTTACCGAAACTACCACTATGGGGTTGACTAGAATTGTGCAAATGGCTTCCGCCGCCGATGAAGCAGAAGAATTAAACTCCAATCGGGTATCTAGGGAACGGTTTTTTCATGCCAGTTCAACCACTCTGTTTGGCATAATTTGGCTATGAATCGGAATCAAGATTTTCAGTCAGCATACTTTTACCTAACGGTAAATTGCCAAGCTGCCGTTGATTCGCTTCCGAGGTTCGCTGCCGACGCTCGTCTTCGAGGGATGCCGATTGGTTTCAGCACTGGCGCCGACAGCCATTGTTCGGCTCCTCATAATTGCTCCAGAGCTAGATAATTAGCCTCAGCATTGACAATCCCGTCAAGGTGGCATTGGCCGAAAATCCACTCGCTGAAATTTCAGTAGGCGCCCTGGCTTCTTTCCGGCTGGTTCGCAGCCCTTGAACTGGCCAAAAAACAGTTCGTGACGGGTGAATCACGCTTTTTCAATAATTTTAGGACTAACTTTGAGGGTATTTTACCACCAATTGCGCCGCGAAATCGTCAGCTCAAGCACAGAATCTTCAATTCTTAACTTTAGCGGCAATTCTTAACTTTGGCTTCAATTTTTAAGTTTCTCTAAATTTGAATTCAGGAAAACGAGCGATGGTGAAATCACTCATGTAGCATCTTTTTCGCACTCTTTTCCCCAATTTTTTCGGCCTCAACATGAAGATTAGTTAACTTAGTCAACAATGACTGATAAATTTTCGCCGTGACCATGAGTGATGAATTCCTGACTTTAAGAGGGCGATTCCCTCAGCCTCAAAAAGCGATTCGCACTTGGGCGCTTCCGCGTAAGCGGAAGCGCGACTGGGACTGTGTAACCTCAGTTGGCCAAAAATTTGATTCATCGGGTGAGGTCAGGATTGCTGGTGACTCATATCTGTCATTTGCACCCATCATCGCTTAAATTTCCTCAGACAGCAGCTCTGATATTCCCGGTTAAATCCGCTATTTAGGCAATTGCCTGGCGGCTCAGTTAGCTGAAAATATGGTGATTTTTTGGTGATTTTTTATGAGCAATAAGCCTAGTTAATCAGACTGAATATATTGGGAGATTTTGGAAGTTAATTATTTTCATCCAAGAATATTATTAACTTAATTAATCGGTAATTTTTTGCTTAAATTTTAATATTTTTCAGCTAATTTATTAACCAATTTATTTAAATAAACAACGAGAATTAAGAAAATTTTTAAAAATTTAATAGACCGATTAACTTTTGGCAATATGAAATTGATTTGACAATTTTTTTGCCAAACCGACAAAAAATCATGTTAATAGTTTTTTTTGGGGAGGTAAACGATATAATAAAATACGAGTCCAATCCAAAGGCGATCGAACTGGAAGAAGCCAAATTTTTCCTGGCCACTATTCTAATACACAATTTTACATATTCGTTCAAATCACTTCTGGGTCAAAGCCGGAAGTGGGCAAAAGCATCAGGAAAAATCTAGCAACACAGCGTTTTTATTGTGCTGGGAAAAATTTTAGCTTAGTTATAGCTGACTAACCCATATGACTTATTGTTTTCATCCTCAGTGTCAACGCCCCGAAAATCCCCCTGATACCAAGTTTTGTTTAAATTGCGGATCGCCCTTATTACTCAAAGAGCGATATCGTGCGATTAAACTCATTGGTGCGGGAGGCTTTGGCCGCACTTTCTTAGGGGTGGATGAAGATCGACTGAAAACCCCATGTGCGATTAAACAGTTTTTGCCCCAAACACAAAACTCAGCCGCTTTATCCAAAGCCAGGGAACTGTTTAACCGAGAAGCAGTGCAACTGCTGAAACTCGGAGAACACCCACAAATTCCGGCGTTGTATGCCTACTTTGAACAAGACAAACGTCTTTATCTTATACAAGAATTTATTGATGGGGGCAATTTATGGCAGGAATTGCAGCAGCAAGGGGCTTTCAGCGAGGCCAAAATTTGGCAGCTATTACGGGAGTTGTTGCCTGTGTTGCAATTTATCCATGAAAATGGGGTGATTCATCGCGATATTAAGCCCGAAAATATTTTAAGACGGCAATTAGGACCCCAAACCCCGACCAAGGTTTCTGCGGCTAGGCCGTTGAGGGAAACTTTGGTGCTGGTAGATTTTGGGGTAGCCAAGCAAGGGACTGAGAGTGAATTAGCTCAAAGTGGCACCATCACAGGCACCCAAGGCTATGCCCCCCTGGAACAAATTTGGCGGGGACAAGCCTATCCCGCGAGTGACTTATATAGTTTGGCGGTGACTTGTGTTCATTTGTTGACCGCAGTCCCGCCCCATGAGTTATTTAATCCACAGGCAGGGGAATGGATTTGGTGGGAAGTTCTCAGACAAAAAGGGGGTTCGGTGAGCGATGCGTTAAGGCAAATTTTAGATAAGATGCTGGCAGAAGCGGTGAAAGACCGATATCAGTCGGCGGCGGCGGTGTTGCAAGCGATAGACGGTGGTTATACTCAAACCGTGACTCAGGTCAGTTTGCCGGTGACACAGCCACCTAGTCCACCCGCGACAGCGATGGCGCATCCGCGCCGCGGAGCGATCGCGCATCCCCAACATTCCCAGCCAAAACAACCACAGGGTTCCCCACAGCCGGATGAAATCTCGAAATTGCTAGAGACGATGAAAAGCGAGTTGAGTCAGACCCAGCCCAAGCCACCAGCATCTCCTGCAAGTCCATCCCCAACGGCGAAATCACCTCAGTCAACTCCAAAATCTCCGGCTTTTGATCCCATTCAGGCAGAGTTGGAGGCGATGAAGGCGGAGTTTGGAGAACAAAGTTAGTTATTAGTTATTTTTTGTTGGTTGGTGGTTGATTGTTGTTGGTTGGTGGTTGGTGGTTGTTTGTTAGCGAACAGGGAGCAAGGAAGAGGAAAGAGGGAAGCGGGAAGCGGGAAGCGGGACTATTGCAATATTCCCTGAGAAAATTCCCTGAGAAACGTTGCCCGTTCTCCAACAAAAAACAAACAACTAACAACAAACAACCAACAACAGACAACCAGAAACAGACAACTTGCTAACAAACAACAAAATATATGATTTATTGCCTAAATCCCCAGTGTCCTAATCCAGAGAATTCTGATGAGGTGAAATTTTGCCTCAGTTGTGGTGCGTCGGTGCAATTGAAAGAGCGTTATCGAGCGATTAAATTGTTGGGAGAAGGGGGATTTGGCCGGACTTTTTTGGCGCAAGATTCTATGCGGTTAAATGCGCCTTGTGTGATTAAACAATTTTTGCCTTTGCCTCAAGTTCAGCATAATGTGGGGTTGTTGAAAAAGGCTCAGGAAATGTTTACGCAGGAGGCGCGGCAGTTATTAAGTCTGGGCGGTCATCCGCAAGTGCCGACGTTATTTGCTGATTTTGAGGAGGCAGGCCGCTTATATTTGGTGCAGGAGTTTATTGAGGGGGATAATTTATTAGAAGAGTTGCATCAATATGGGGCTTTTTCGGTGAATAAAATTGAAAATGTTTTACGAGAAACTTTGCTGATTTTACAAGATATTCATCAAAAAAATATTATTCACCGAGATATTAAGCCGGAAAATATTATGCGGCGGCAGGATGGCAGTTTGGTGTTGATTGATTTTGGGGTGGCAAAGCAATTAACTGGGAGTATGTTAATTAAGACGGGGACAAAGATTGGTACGGAAGGATATGCGCCGATTGAACAATTACGCGGAGGTAAGGCTTATCCTGCAAGCGATCTTTATAGTTTGGCGGTGACTTGCGTTCATTTGCTAACGGGTGAACTTCCCGACGAGCTTTACGATCCGATGCATGGTCGTTGGTTGTGGAAGGAAGCGTTAGAAAAACAAGGGAGAATGATTCCCGCTTGCTTGCAAAAAGTTTTGGATAAGATGCTACAAGAATGGGTAAGCGATCGCTATCAATCGGCCGCAGAGGCGATCGCGGATTTAGGTGGGGCGATGGCGGCGCCGCGACCCAGACCCCCGGTGGCGTTCGCCGGGGAATTGTGCCCAAATTTGTCCCAAAACTGGAGATGTGAGCATACTTTGACAGGACACGAACACTATGTGATCGGGGTAGCGATTAGTTCTGATAATCAAACTTTGGTCAGTTGCAGCTACGATAAAACTATTAAAATTTGGCATCTGGACAATGGCCATTTGTTAGGAACCCTGAAAGGTCATCAGCGGTGGGTCAGCGCGATCGCCATTAGTCCCAATGGCCAAATCCTCGCCAGCGCGAGTTTAGATAACACGGTTAAATTATGGCATATTGGCAGCGGCACTTTGGTGCGGGAAATTCCCACCCCTTCAGGATATATCCTGAGTTTGGCCTTTAGTCTGGACGGCAAAATCCTGGCTGGAGGGTGTTTTGACAGTACCATCCAGCTTTGGGATCCGCAAAGTGGTCAGCGGATCAATTTTCTCAGCGGTCATACCGGATATGTGGAATCCATCGCCTTTAGTGCCGATGGTCGTACCTTGGCCAGTGGTGGAGGTTACGATGACCACACTATTAAACTATGGGATATTCCTAGTGGCAGCCTGAAAACCACCTTTTCGGGACATGAGGCTTCGGTGCGTTCTGTGGCAATTAGTCCCGATGGGACTAAACTGATTAGTGGGAGTGAAGATAAAACGATCAAAATTTGGGAAATTGGTACGGAAAAATTGGTCTATAATTTGGCTAATCAGTCAGGCTGGGTGCAGGCGATCGCCATTAATCCCAATAGCCAGATTTTTGCCAGTGGCGATCGCAATAATACGATTAAACTTTGGTCGCTTTACCAGGGAAAACAGTTATGTTCACTTCTATGGCATTCTGGCCCGATTACTTCTCTAGCATTTAGTCCTGATGGGACTAGACTCGCCAGCAGTAGTTGGGACAAGACCATTAAAATTTGGCTGGCCTGAGTTAATTGAGCAGATTGACTATTTTTGGCCAAAAACAGGCAAAGTTACTAATAAATTGTACCAGAATTATACCAGAATTATAGAAAATGGCTGCAAAAATCGCCAAATTTATTGCGAATAGAATATTGCGAATAGAAGAAACCGGGTTGCGGCGGCAATTTGTGCTTCGTACCGATAGCTTGGTTAAGCAACCTTCTGGCATCAACAAAAGTATTTGATTACTATTTGATTACAGAAATATTGGAGCGAACATCCGATATGATCAGTCTCCTCATCGGTGGTGTTTATGAGTTATTGCTATAATCCAGCTTGTTCAAGCCCTCAAAACTTAAATGAAACCCATTGTGTTAGCTGCGGTTCAAGTTTATTACTGAAGAACCGTTATCGGGCGGTTTCAATTTTAGGAACCGGAGGATTTCAGCGGACTTTTTTAGGGGTTGATGAATCCGGGTCAAACCAGCAGTCCTGTGTAATTAAGCAACTAATCCCCATATCTTTAGGGAGCGCATCTGAATCAAATGCAGAATCTTGGCACAAACTAATCGCGTTATTTTTCCAGAAATCTGAAGCCTTAAAAGTATTGGGAAATCAGGCGCAAATTCCCCAGGTGCTGGATTACTTTGAAGAGAATAAAAAGCTTTATCTAGTTCAAGAATTTATTGCAGGCGAAAACCTCCTCCAAGAGTTAAAAGAAGAGGGAGCTTTTAGGCTCAAAAAAATTGAACAATTGTTAAAAGAGTTATTGCCAGTTCTGAAATTACTCCATGACAATCAGGTGATTCACGGCAATATCAAACCAGAGAATATTTTGCGGCGGAGTACCTCCTCACGGAACCAGGAGCAAACTGAAACCGGAGAAGGTGAATTGGTGCTGATTGATTTTGCCCTTTCTCCTGAATTGGTCAGTATGGGTTTGATGAATCCGGGAATGGCCAAATTAACTAATGAATATGCACCCTTAGAACAGGTGCGTTGTGGCACGGTATATCCGGCAAGCGATCTGTATAGTTTGGGCGTCACTTGTATGCGACTGCTGACGGGTGTGGCAAGCGATGAGCTTTACGATGTCCTCAAAGGGGGGTGGCGTTGGTCAGAGGTGATCGAGCAAATTAAAACCGGGTTAAGTGAAGAATTAGCGCTCGTCCTAGAAAAACTCTTAAAAGAAGGATTAAACGATCGCTATCAAACTGCCGAACAAGCTTTGGCAGACCTGTTGGGATCTTTGCCGCGCCGCCATCTGACCGTAGTCGAAGCAACGGAGACGCACCCCACGAAATCAGAGTCTTTGCACACCCTCAAAGGTCATACGGGGTGGGTTTGGTCAGTGACTTTTAGTCCCGATGGCAAATATATTGCCAGTGGCAGCACCGATCACAAAATTATTTTATGGGATGTGGAGAAACGGGCGATCGCTGGCACCCTGATGGGTCATTCGGACATCGTTTTATCCGTAGTTTTTAATCCTCAAGGCAACATCCTTGCCAGTGGTTCGCGGGATAAAAAAATCGTCCTGTGGGATGTAGCCTCTTGTCAACCCATTCGCACGATGGGGGGCTGGTTTTCTGGCCATTCAGAATTGGTCAATTCCGTTGCTTTCAGTTCTGATGGTCAGACCTTGGTCAGTGGGGGTTGGGATAGTAAAGTGATCTTATGGGATGTCGCTACTGGTAAGCCCCGTCATACCCTCAAAGGTCACTCCGGTTGGGTTTATTCGGTGGCTATTAGTCCCGATGGTTCAATTGTCGCCAGTGGTTCTCGGGATCAGACGATTATTCTATGGAATGCAAAAACTGGTAGACAAATTCAAACCCTGGATAGCGATTTTGGTTTGGTGAATGTGGTGGCGTTTAGTCCCGACGGCCAAACTTTAGCTGCTGGCGGTTTTCAACCTAATAATATTAGGATCTGGAATGTCCAGACTGGCGAACCAGTCGCCTGTTTCTCCGGCCATACAGAACGAGTGAATACGGTGGCATTCAGTCCTGATGGCAAAACTTTGGCCAGTGGTTCCCGGGATGAAACGATTATTCTTTGGGATCTGAGTACCGGAAAACGCCAAAAGACTTTAACGGGTCATACAGAGCGGGTTTTTTCCGTGGCTTTCAGTCCCGATGGTGAGATGCTGGCAAGTGGTGCGGGAGACGATAGCATTAAAATTTGGCATGCCTAAGCGTATATTCCAGCAAAATGCCCCTAGCAAACCACCTCAATGGAGCAAAAAAACCGGGTTTATCTTTCAGTAGCCTTGAGACTTTATGGTGCAAGAAAGCCATATAAAGAAAGCGATAAAGAAAACCACAAAGAAAGAAGCCCGGTTTCTCGGATGATTAACTTAGTTGAGGACAGGGCAGTGCCTTGTCCTTACTTTTGACATAACAACAAACCAAACCATTGTTTGGGGTCTGTCCAAGCTTTGACTAATTTTAATCCCCGGTCTTTTAAATATTCTTTTTTATGGGCAAAATCAAATTTACGAGAAATTTCCGTGAGAATACTTTCTCCGGCAGAAAACTGAACGGTAAAGTCCAGTTTTTCCAGCCGAACTTGATGAGATTTACGACAATTTAAGTACATTTCAATCTGAGATTTTTCTTGATTGTAAATGGCTTCATGGCTAAATAGATTTAGATTAAAATTACCCCCAAAGCGCCAGTTTAAATGGGAGAGTATATTCAGATTAAATTCGGCGGTGACTCCTTGGGCATCGTTATAGGCGAGTTCGAGGATATGACGGGGTTTTTGCAAGTCAACCCCTAATAAAAAGTAATCTTCTTCTCGCAAAGCGATATGAATTTCTTCAAAAAAGCGCTCGCACTCTTCAGGAGTAAAATTCCCTAAACTGCTGCCCAAAAATATAATCACTCGCGATGGAAATTTGGTAGGGGGAAGGTGTAGCAGGGCTTGTTCATAAGTTCCCACTAAACCGCGAATGTGTAATCCCGGATATTCTTTGGCCAACTGTTTGGCACTGGCTTCGAGGATGCCCCCACTGACATCAATAGGGACATACATTGATGGATGTCCTAATCCTTGATAAGCGTCTAATAATAAACGAGTTTTGGTGGAACTGCCACTGCCTAGTTCTACTAATTCACTCGGTCCGGTGATCTGGGCAATTTCCCCCGCATATTGGGCGAGAATTGCCGCTTCGGTGCGAGTGGGATAATATTCGGGCAACTGACAAATTTGTTCAAATAAATCTGACCCGCGATGGTCGTAAAAATATTTGGGGGGTATCGATTTAGGGTTTTGGGTCAGTCCCCAAACGATATCTTCACCATGATTATTGGCGATTTCGGCAGCGGATGGGCGATCGCTGGCCAGCTTCACAATCTCTAAAGGTTTTGCTTTGAATGGATTTAATCGGGCTGTTACGGCACTCATGGGGTTAAATTAATCTCAATGAAACTTATGCGTTAGGGAGGTTTCGTTCACTTCAGACTCGTTTTTAGTCAATCGGAAATCTGAAAAACACGCGATTGATTGCTCAGAGTGGTAATTTTATCAGTAATTCGGGACTAATTGGGAACTGCTGACATAAATTTTCTGCATCAACCGAGAAATTCCACCTCGGACAGTCGATCCGACCCTGTCGATCTCCGCCATTCCGCCCGGCCTGGGCGGTTAAGTCTAAGTTCCCATCACTGCTTAGGCACCAGGGAATCACCAGGGGATATGGTATAAATATTCTATGATTTGGGGATGGGGAAAGTTTTTGCGGAATTTTATGGTGATAAATAAAGCGGACAAATAAAGCGGACAAGTAAAGCAGACAAGTAATACCATTTTCAATTAATTTCAATTAAAAACCCATTATGGGTGCTACGAAATGGGCGCTCCGAAAAAGCACTTAAATTAATCTCGTAATTTTCGGAATAATGGAATAATTTTTTAATTTGGTAGAAAATAGAAAATAGAACAATAAGGATAAAATGTTATGCCGAATAATCCTTTTCCCGGAATGAACCCATATCTGGAACATCCAGAACTCTGGCCGGGAATTCATCACTGGTTAATCGTTGAAATTGCCCGCTCGCTTTCTCCCCAACTGCGGCCTAAATATAGAGTGGCGGTTGAGGTAAGAATGTATGAAGACATTGACGAGCGATTCCTTTTGGGATCGCTGCGCGAATCGCTTTTAGTTGGTATTCCCGATTTAGCAGTGAAAATGGTTCAAGAAACGGCCAAACAGCCTGCAAGTAATGTGGCTGTTGCCCCATCTCTCACCAAGTTACAAAAAGTGGCAGTTCCCGTTCCTGAAACCATTAAACAAGGGTATTTAGAGATCCGAGAAGTGGCGACCCAGAAAGTAATCACCGCCATTGAAATTCTTTCTCCCGTGAATAAACGCCCAGGTGAAGGACGAGAAAAATATCAAATCAAAAGAAATAAAATATTCAGCAGTGCCACTAATTTAGTGGAAATTGATTTATTGCGGCGTGGGGAACCGATGCCAGTCTATGGGAATAATCTTGATAGTCATTATCGCATTTTAGTCAGTCGCGGCGACTGTCGTCCTGAAGCAGATTTATATACTTTTAATTTGCCCGATCGCATTCCGTCATTTCCTCTACCTTTGAAGGCAGAAGATCGTGAACCAACGGTCGATTTACAAGCATTGTTGAATCAGATTTACGATACAGGAGGCTACGATATGGCGATCGATTATACCCAAGCACCTGTACCGCCATTATTAGAAGCAGAAAAGCTTTGGGCTGAAGAGTTGTTAAAATCCCAAGAAATGATTACTGATAGGTGACAATTGATAATTGATAATTGATAATCAAGTAAATTAAATATTAACTATCAACTATCAATTACCAACTACAAATTATAACTATCAACTACCAACCATCAACCAGAGAATCCCTACCCATCAACTATCAACCATCAATCACCAGCCATCAATAATTGCTAATAAATTGCTAATTACTTGCGGAAAGAGGATGATGTAACGGCCCATTTACCCAATTGGTTGGCGCGATCGCACTGTGGGCAGAGCGAAATTCAACGTAACCTTGGGCGGGAATCAGCTGTTGATAAAGAAACTCTTGACAGCGGTTGTGTTCGTCGGCAATAATCACTCTGGCAGTATGTCCATGAAGCAGCACTTCATCGCGATCGCACTCTTGATAAGCGGCAATAATCACCGCATCTCCAGGATTACACAAATGAGCCGCAGCGCCATTAACACAAACCATACCGCTGCCCGGTTCTCCTGGTAAAACATAAGTGGACAAACGCTGACCATTGTTCACATTCCAAATACAGACCTCCTCCAAAGGTAAAATCCCCACTTTTTCAATTAATTCCCGGTCAATAGTGACACTGCCCATGTATTCTATATTTGCTTCAGTCACCCGCACCCGATGCAATTTCGCGTGCATCAGCTTAATTTTAGACATTTATTGCTCCTGAAATCAGTCCACGATCAGTAATAAAAATTACCAGATAAAACTCAGGAAAAAATCGCGCGGCTACTCCTCGACTATTCATAGATAGTTGTTATAGACAATAACATAGATGTTTTCAGAGATTTCTCTAATTTAACCATAAGCCTAAAATTTACCCAAAATTTAAATGAGATATTTTTTCAAGATTTCTTTAAAACTCCCTAGCTTTTTGGTCAAGCTGGGGAATGACCGTTTTCAATCACAGGGGTTAACTTTGATTAACTTTTAGGTTATCTTAAATCATCTGACTAGATCCGGACAAGCAGGTGAGCAATCGCGGACAAACCTCAATTAATTGCTCAAATTTATTTCTGCCCAAGGTCAATAAAACTGTGTCAGTTTCCGCCATCACCGTCATCTGAAGGGGTTCATCTTGTAACAGCGCCATCTCACCAATACATTCAGTGGCACCTATTTTACTGGTTGCCGGGGAAGAATCCGGCCTTTCTGGGATTAGCTTCTCTGGGATTAAAACAAGACTGCCCTGATAGACAATGTACATTTTGGTGAGGATTTGTCCGGGAATACAAATTTTTGCCCCTGGCGGAAATTCTTCTCTAGTCAAAGATCGGTGCATCAGTAACAGTTCGTCCAGGAAAAGGCGACTAAACAGCGGAACAGTCTTGAGAAATAAAACTCCATAGATGAAAAACTCAGTGGCAGCTTTCGGTGGTTGGGGTAAAGAGGTGACATAACTGAGAACTTCTTGGACTAAAGAATCGGTAAATATTTGTTGCTGTTGGATATCCGGCAAATTTTCGGCAACAAATTCTGGGTGGGCGGTTAATAAAGCGCCAATCGTAATCCAGCGATCGCCTGATTTAAGGGCTTCCAACCAATGTAGGGGGGTAAGGCTGATGCCTTGGTGATTAATTCCTGGGGATTTTACTGTTAAAGGTTCTTCTGTACCCAGTCGTTCTAACAAGGGAATAACCGGCAGGACAAAGCGGCGATGTCGCCCAGAAGCTAAGGCTTCTACGGCGGCGGCACGTGTCCGCACATCAGTTTTGTGGAGGATTTGCCGTACATAACTGAAAGTACCCGAGTGGTCGAGACAAGAAAGCACATAAAGTACCCGATGGGTGAGTCGGTGGTGGTAATCTTGAATCGCGATCGCCAAGGGTTGACTGGGACTTTGGCTAGACTGCTGCCACTGAATCGTGCGACCCACCAGACGATAATCTGATTTGAAATAGTCATAGAGGATATCTTCCGCACGGCTGGTTCCCACTTTGGCCAGGGCAGAAATAGCCGCTTCCACCACCTCTAATCGCGGTGACTGCAACAAACCCTGAGCTAAGGGTAAGCCGGCTTCCCCATACCTAGCCAAAGCTTCAGCGGCTTGCAGTCTAACCGCCAAACTGTTATGTTTCAAACCTGCCACCACCCGATCAATCGCTTGGGGAGAACGCAACACTCCTAAAAGATTAAAAGCTGCTGCCTGGACTAAACTATTGCGACTACTTAATTGCTGCACTGCCAGATCCGCTAGATAGGTATCTTCTGGTAATGCCAAGCTGGACAAAGCTTCCAATCCGTCTCGTTTGACTGCATCGCTGGCATCTTGGATAATTTGAACCAGCAACGGAATCAAGGCGCGATTTTTGGCGCTTTTAATTGCCCGAATCACCGTGATTTGAGTCGAGCTATGGAGTTTTGACAGCCAAACCCGTTCGCAGACCGCTTGAATTTCGGGATTCTGATTGCCGCTATTGATCGCGGCTAAACAAACCAAGGCTTGAATTTGGGCTTTTTCCCGCATGACTTGGCGGAGTTGGTTTTCTGATTCGGGACTATGGTTGGCTTCAGAGATCGTGGTAATAGTTTTGAGGAGAGTAATCCGCAAAATGCGGCGGATTTCGCTGTTAGTTAAAGATTGCTGACTGGCGATTAAGGCTTCTAGGGCAATGAGTTGCAGAGGAAAACTATTGCAGGTGAGCAGACTGCCCAGGTAACGGCTAATATCTGGGTGCCGGACACTGAGGAATTTGACGAGCGCTCGTCGGGCGATCGCATCTTCTTGAGAGATCAACGCATCAACTTCTTCTAATACTTGACTGGGATCGTCTAAGCGACTGGCTAATTCTAACCCTAAAATCCGTCGGTCAAAATGAGGACTACTCAGCAGGGAGCGGACTTCTGATAAATACTTCGCCGGTAACTGCGTCAGTCCATCTCCGAGATCGTCGAGTTTAATCGATTCTGAGCGTAGCAAGGTCAATAAAGACTGTAAATAAGTCTTGCCCAGTTGGTAGCGCACCCCCAGAAATAAGCCACTGAGGGTAAGACCCAGCACGGTGATTTGTCTTGGGTTGAGCAATGATTGGCAGATCCAAAGCAGTCCCCCGGCAAAACTCAGACCCATGCCACTAAATAACCCTTCGTTGAGGGCGCGAATTCTGCCCACAAAACGGTAGGGCACCGCGTTGTAATTTAAGGTATAGATCGGCTTGTTGATGCTAAATTCCAGGGGTTCTTTGTTGACATGAGAAACGATCGCTGCCGGTAAACAAAAATTAATCCCTAATCCCAAAAAAGATAATACCGTCGTCAGGGGATAAGCTAAATTCATTGGCCCGACCCCCAGACGTTGGACTAATGGCTGAGTCAAGAAGTAGAGTACCAAAAACTGCACCAGATTATTAATAATCCGCATCTGACCCATAAAAGTGGTGAGTTTTTGCTCGTTAGGAAATGAAGTGGAGTAAATGCTGAAAAACTGAAACTCGGCGATCGTGGCGAGGATAATCACCAAAAAAGCACTGGTGGCTAAATAAATAATGATGGGATAGCGTTTAACTAAATTGGGAAAGGTTTTTAACTCAGCCAGAAATCCTCCCTGGGTATCTTTATGTTTATTTCCCCCCCCTAAAAAAGAATTAAACTGCTGAAAGGAATTGTCCAGATAAGTGAGTTGAGCAAGCGCGATCGCGCAGACCACCGGAACAGCCAACAAGATATCCTCGGTGCTGAAATATTTTGCCAGCAAACTGGTCATTCCTCCACCAATCAATCCCCCAGCAGCCATCGCCATCGCCAAAAAACTGGCATAACGTTTATAATCTAAAGTATTAAAATAGTCATAAACTAAGCTGGGGAATAAAATATCCGTGTGCATTTCCCATTGGAAATAAAAGCCAATGAACATTACATAGTACAGAGACAGACCCCCAACCTTTTCTTCAATGCCTGCATTCAGTAAAAAACGCAGCAGCAATGAAAATACCACCGTAAACAACAGCATATAGCGAAATAATTGAGCCCGGTTAAACCGGTCAACTATTTGAGAAAAGCCGCCATAGAGCGGAATGGATAATGCCCCCATCAAAATGTAGGAAAAGGGCAGATTTTCTGAACCTGCATAAGTTAAAAATAAAGAACTGCCCACGGTAAAAGCCAGACCATTCATGGTCATAATTGCAGCGGCGAGCGACAGAAACAAAATCAGTAGTTTATTTTTTGGCTCCATATTTTCGGTTTAAATAATTTTGGTGGCCTTTGGGAAAAATTCTCCTCTATGGATTTGGGCTCTCAATTGCCAGAAGTTTGGCCAAATTTTGCCAATTATTTTTGCCAGTAATTATTTTCCCCAATTGCCGCTGAATGCTGTCTGAATTAAACTGCTTACTCTGGTAAATTTATCAAGCATTTCTGGCTTGAGAAAAATTTGCTTGAGCCTAAATTATTGAGATATTTTTCGATTTTTTAGCTAATTATCTGCTAAGTTTATATATAGATTGGTTAAAATAAAAGCCAACATAATTACCATTTTGGGCTTTTTTGGGGCTTTGTAAATGGCAGATTCCCAATTTTCAGCCAGCTAGAAATCAGACGGAGAAAATCACAAAAAGTAGGATGGCCAAAAGTCAACAACTTATGACATAAGCCAAACAAGTAACATGAGAAATTGTCACTGATTATCGTTATAAATGAGAATGGTATAATCTGATATAACTGTTTAGAGGTATTAACCATCTTTTGATGCTTAGGCTCCCCTAGACCAGAATCTTACAGCGGTAGGCTGCCTCCCAGGAATTGTATCTGATGCGGTCAATGGCATCACATTGCCTCGTGTCAATACCTCATGTCAATGGGTTCAAGATCGCTTGCGGTTCATCGGTGGCCATCATTCGCTATGCTCAAAAGCAAGCATATCACTGGTAAAATCTGGTAAAATATTACACAGACGACGGAGGAACAATGAAACTCTCTAGTCCCGCATTTTCAGCTAACGGCTTAATTCCAGCGCTCTATACCTGCGATTCCCAAGATATTTCTCCTGCCCTGAGTTGGGATGACCCACCGGCAGGCACTCAAAGTTTTGCCCTAATTTGTGATGACCCAGATGCCCCTGGGAAAACTTGGGTTCACTGGGTGCTGTACGATTTGCCTGCCACCGTAAGTGAGTTACCAGAGTCGGTGCCACCCACCGCTACCCTAGAGAATGGAGGAATTCACGGGATTAATGATTTTGGCCGTTTGGGATATGGTGGTCCTTGTCCTCCCAGTGGCACTCATCGATACTTTTTTAAGCTCTACGCTTTGGCGCGAAAGTTGGGCTTAAAACCCGGCGCCACCAAAGCAGAGTTATTAACAGCAATGGCCGGTCATATTTTGGCGGAAACTGAGCTTATGGGACGCTATGCCCGGCGAAAATAGTTAACAGAAATCAAGGCAGCAAGAGGTTTTTTAATTCAGTCAATTAGCCAGAAAAAATAGGAAAAATAGAGGAAAAATAGCGGAGTAAATTATCTTAAACATTGCGGCAATTCCTGGTAGAAGCCACCCTTAATTAACGATTAATTGAGGATTAATTGACGATTAAGTGAAGATTAATGAAGATTAATTACTGTGGCACGACATAACTTGCTCCCAAGCTAATATTCCCGCTCCATATGCTGGTTCATGGAGCGGCCAGATAACTTTAGCCAGGGGGTATTTGCGGGTAATTTCTTGCTCAAAGCGATCGCGAATTTTTGTAGTTCCAGTCCAAACGCCGCCCATTGTCACGATTTCAAAGGAGCGATCTTTGAACAAGGACTCACATAAAATCTCCGTCATCGAAACCAATTCGGCCACGGCGCGATCGATAATTTGATTCGCCACCGGATCCCCCGCCACTGCTGCGGCATTCACCCACGGCGCTAATGCGGCAATATCTTTAGGCTTCCAGTTGCCTCGGTAGACAATAGCAATCAAATCTTCGACGGTTTTTAAATTTAGCTGCTGCATCAAATCTGTGGTCAAACGGGTCGGTTGCTGCCGACCATCTAATGCCCGCATCACTGCTCGCAACCCTTGGAGGGCTATATCATAACCACTACCTTCGTCTCCTAAGAGATAACCCCAACCGCCAACTCGCCTGGTGACACCCTCGTGGTTGCGTCCGTAAGCAATAGAACCAGTCCCAGCTACGGCGACAATGCCCACATTCTCACGGGTGCCCCCAGCGAGAGCGATCGCGCAATCGTGACTAACATAGACGCATTCGGGCGGCAGGGCTAACTGAACCGGGTAATCGTTTCTGTAGGGCAACTGCTGCACCACGCTATGAACCACCACTTGATCTTCCGGACGACCGACTCCCGCTAACCCTAAACCAATGGCTGCGATATCGGCAAAATCCAAATCTGGGGGAACCGCCCGTTTAATGGCGATCGCGATCGACTGACCGGCAGCATCCAGTCCCACGGTTTGGTAATTAGAAGGCCCCGCCTCTCCCCGTCCGCACACTTCTCCCGCTGAGTTAATCAGCACACAAATGGTCTTAGTCCCACCGCCATCAATTCCTAGAACATAACTCATATCAACCTTGGAAACCTTGGAAATTTATTAGACCTATTATTAAATTTAAATGTATATATAAATTTTCCCTTAATTAGGCGATCAAGCGATCGCCTGTTCCTTCCTCTGACCCATCTCCGGCAGCTGCGTACATTTACGCAAGATTTTACCGAGGCAGTCCACTGAAGCGCTAATCTAAAATCAGTAGCCTAGATAGCGTGGCCTAGATGCTTTCACTTCTCAGTCTTAGAGATTCATTATTTTGATTATGTTGCCATTTTACTTTGATCACCACTTTGATGACCACGGCGACCCCCGCCCTTTTGAGTTACCAGGGGCAAAACCTCACTACAACCCAGATCGGCCCGGTCAAGTTGAGCATATTGCTTTAGACTTAGCCCTAAATATTCCCCAGCAAAGCTATGAAGGCACTTGTAGTATTCGCCTAAGACCCGTTCGCAATGGTATTGAATCCCTAACTCTGGATGCAGTCAGTTTAAATATCAAATCCGTCAAGGTAAACTTTGAGGAATTGCTCTTTGAATATGATGGGGAACAACTCAATATTAAGCTGAATGAACCCACCCAAGCAGACCAGCCTTTGACGCTCGTTATTGCCTACAGTGTAGAAAAACCTCAACGGGGTATCTATTTTATCGCCCCGGAGCAAAACGCTCCTGATAAACCCGTGCAAGTTTGGACTCAAGGGGAAGATGAAGACTCGCGGTTTTGGTTTCCCTGTTTTGACTACCCAGGACAACTCGCCACCTCGGAAATTAAAGTCAAAATTCCCAGGCAATTCATGGCCATTTCTAATGGAGAACTGATTGCGGTCAAAGAAGAAGGTGAATCGAAAATTTATCACTGGTATCAAAAAGAAGTTCATCCGACTTATTTGATGACTTTGGCCGTAGGGGATTTTGCGGAAATTCAAGACGATTGGGAAGGAAAACCTGTCACCTATTATGTAGAGAAAAACCGCAAAGAAGATGCGCGGCGCAGCATGGGCAAAACGCCGCAGATGATTTCGTTTTTTAGCCAGATTTTTGGCTACCCTTATCCTTATCCTAAATATGCCCAAGTTTGTGTAGCAGATTTTATCTTTGGCGGGATGGAAAATACCTCAACCACCCTGCTAACTGATCGCTGCTTATTAGACGAACGAGCAGCCTTAGATGACCAGCGCACGGAAACTTTAGTAGCCCACGAATTAGCCCATCAATGGTTTGGAGATTTAGTGGTAATTAAACATTGGTCTCATGCCTGGTTAAAAGAAGGCATGGCTACTTATGCTGAAGTCCTCTGGACTGACCATGAATATGGCGCTGATGCGGCAGCTTACTATCGTTTGAACGAAGCCCGCAATTATTTTAATGAAGATAAAAATCGCTACCGGCGGCCAATTGTCACCCATGTTTATCGGGAAGCAATCGAACTTTACGATCGCCACCTTTATGAGAAAGGCGGTTGTGTTTATCACATGATTCGGGCTGAGTTAGGAGACGAGTTATTTTTTAAAGCAATTGCGACTTTTGTCCAAGACAATGCTCACAAAACCGTAGAAACGATTGACCTGCTACGGGCGATCGAAAAAGCCACCGGACGGAATCTACTATTTTTATTCGATCAATATGTCTATCGCGGTGGGCATCCTGAATATAAAGTTGCCTATTCTTGGGATAGCAATAACTCTTTTGCCAAAATCACCGTCACCCAAACTCAGGTGAAGAATAGCAAAAAAAATTCCCCAGCCCATCAGGAATTATTTGACCTAAAAATTCCCATTGCCTTTGGGTATGTCCATGAAACCGAAGGGGTAAAACTCACCACCTTTACGGTACGAATTCACGAACAGGAACAGAGTTTTTATTTTCCCTTACCAGAAAAACCCCGATTTATTAGTTTTGATGCCGGAAATCACTATCTCAAAACCGTTCAATTAGACTATCCGGTGGCAGAACTTAAAGCACAATTGAAATTAGATCCAGACCCGATTTCTCGGATCTATGCTGCTGAAGCCCTCGCCGTCGGTCCGAAAAAAAATGGCGGCAACTTAGAAGCAGTAAAAGCTTTGGCAGAAGCCCTCAAACAGGAGCCATTTTGGGGGGTGCGCCTGGAGGTGGCTAAAAATCTCGGCAAAATTAAACTGGATCAAGCCTTTGATGCCCTAGTGGAAGGGTTAAAAGATGAAAATCCCTGGGTACGGCGAGCGGTGGTGGAAGCTTTAGGCACCATTAAAACCGCTAAAAGTTATCAGGTCCTGAAGCCTTTAGTAGAAAAAGGCGATCCCAGCTACTATGTGGAAGCTGCCGCTAACAAAGCTATCGGGTCAATTGCCGCCGCCAAATTAGACGAAGAACCCAAAGAAAGCCAAGTAATTGAATTACTACAAAAAGTGCTTAAAGAAAGGGCAGGGTGGAATGAGGTAGTGAGAAATGGCGCGATCGCTGGTCTCAGCGAGCTCAAAACCTCCGAAGAAGCACTAAATATCATCTTGCACTACACCCAAGCCGAAGTGCCACAACCCCTACGCTTAGGGGCAATTCGGGCATTAGGCACCATTTCCACCGGCCAAAATGCCCCCGCCCTGGAACGCATTTTAGAGCGGTTATCGGAACTTTCCGCCGAAACTTTTTTCCTGACCCAAGTAGCAGTAGTCACTGCCCTAGGAGAAATGGAAACCCCAAAAGCGATCGGCATTTTGCAATCTCTAGCAGATCAAACCCCAGATGGTCGTGTCCGTCGCATCGCCGAAGAAGCCGTTCGCAAAGTTGATCAAAAAATTGGCTCCGATAAAGCCTTAAAACAACTCCGTGACGAATTACAGGAATTGAAAAAACAAAATCAAGAACTGAGAAGTCGTCTGGAAACCCTAGAAGCCAAATCTCAATAATTCACCTTAATTCCGTGGTAGGTTGGGCAAATACTTGCCCACCCTAGGGGCGCAAGCATTGCGCCCCTACTACTAATTCCCCGAAATATTCACCCATTCAAATGGGTTGCGATACAGACCCAATTGTTCCTTAATAATCAACCAAAGAAACGGGATATCTTCAATCAAGTATCGTTTCCAAAGCCGCTTGGGGTCTGAAAGTAATCGATGAATCCACTCAATCCCTAAATTACTCATCCAAGCAGGCGCTCGCTGAACATATCCTGCTTCAAAATCAATCGTTGCTCCGCTCGCCAAGAACACCTTAATATGCTTAAACCGATCTTTATATTTATAGATCCACTTTTCTTGTTTTGGTGCGCCCACACCCACCGCCAAAACCGTAGCCCCTGATTCATTAATCATCTGGATAATTTTTTCGCATTCCGCCTCATTTTTTTCAAAGCCATAAGAGGGTGAATGCGCCGCAATCACCATTTGGCGACCCACTTTGCGATTAATCTTTTCTTGAGCAGTTTCAGGCACTCCCGGACCCCCGCCCAAAAGAAATATGGTCATGGTTTCATCATCTTTATAATATTGATAAAACCTAGGAAATAAATCTGACCCAGACACTCGTTATTTCAGGGGTCGATTAATTAACCGCGAAATAAAAATCAGAATTTGACTATCACAAGTGCGATAGTCTGCCTCTTGATAAATCTGATAAAATTCTCGATCTTTTTGCAGTTTAATTATATGATCGACATTGGGAGTTACTACCATACCGCCATATTTCAGCTTTTCTAATAACTCCACCATTGACAAGTTATCAATTGGCACGTTTAAAATTTGGACGATGCTCATAGAATTAATAGCCCCAGAATAATGATTGATATCTCGTAATATCGACTGAATCGTGTCGGAAAAAATTTCCGGTTTAAAATCAAAAAATATATAAGCCTATTTCCCCGATCGAGGTTTTTACTAAAATCCCCGATCGCCTATAGCCAAACCCTATTAAATTGACAAATTGATAAATTACTAACTCATTCTATGATAATCCGCGATCGCCAGTTAACTAAAAAATGTCATATAAATTTAATAACTTTGGCTCAACATTGTCAACATTGCGCTAAAACAAGCATAATCCTTAAGCCAATGAGGTTGGCTAATTTCTGTAGTGCTTGTAAATTTCTCAAGCTAATTTATCGTTAAGCTAGATATCTGTAGTTTGCCAAAAAGACATGGATATAAAATCTCACCAAAGAATTAACCAAACCCTCTTAACCCCATTAGAAAAGCCGGTGTTGCAAATTTTAGCCTCTAAAATGCCCCGTTGGGTGACACCTGATGTCCTCACCGCTGTGGGCATTTTGGGGGCAATGATAATCTTTATCAGTTATTGCTTGACCAACCTCGATCGCAATTTTTTGTGGTTAGCCGATCTCGGTTTTGCGATCAATTGGTTTGGGGATAGTTTAGATGGAACTTTAGCCCGGTATAGAAAAATTGAACGACCCAAGTATGGTTTTTTTCTCGATCATACGGTGGATGCGTTTAATGAGTTTGCGATCGTCATGGGGTTAGGATTGTCCCCTTATGTCAGCTTTGCGATCGCTTGTTTAGGATTAATTGGTTACTTGCTGCTTTCCGTACTGGTTTACGTCCGCACCGCAGTAGATGGGGTCTTTAAAATTTCTTATGGTCAACTTGGGCCGACGGAAGTGAGAGTTATTTTTATTTTGCTGAATACCCTAATTTATTTTTGGGAATTCCCCAAAATTACCCTGCCCTTCGGTGTTTTATCGGTTTACGATCTCATCGTTGGCATATTAGCGGCGATCTTAATTCTGATTTTCATCGGCTCTAGTATTAAATCTGGCATTGAATTATCCAACGTGGATCAAAAATAGGAGCAGAGGGGCCCGCCGTCGGCAGAGGAGCGGAGGGGCAGAGGGGAGAGTGAATAGTGAATAGTGAATAGTGATATTTTTTTAACTTTTAACTGTTCACTTTTAGCTTTTAACTTTTAACTTTTCACTTCTCCCCCTGCACCTCCGTTCCCTGAAACCTCAAAAATTTAACCGTTCTTCTAATTCCCTTAAGATTCTTTGTTTTTCTGAATTTCCCATCATAAAATTACCCATTAGTCCACCTAAACCTCTCTGATTAAGTCGGGTTGGGGCTATCTGGTTGGCGATCGGTAATTGGGGGTAAATCATGCCATCTAATAGGGTCATAATTTGATCGTAAATTTCTGAGGGAGGTAAAGTTTTATGCCCAGATGCAGGGGTTTCCGGTGGCGTAATGCCGAGGTAAATTTTGGCTTGAGTTTCCATTTCTGAAACTGAGGCGATCGCCCAAAATGCCGCTGCCCGAATCAAGCCTATCCCCTGCTTAGGAAATGCCGGTTCTCCCAGCAGTCCTAACTTTCCTTCCGCCACGGAATTTCCTGAAAACGTACTCGTTCTTAGCACGGGTTTCACGGGTTTACTTATATCCTCTTCCTCATTAACATTGGCCGCATTTTCCTGGACAAACTTCACCGCTTTTTTGTATTTCTGAAAAGCCGTTAAAAAGTCCGATCCCAAAAAAGTATTGAACTCAAAATCATCATCAGCTTCATGGAAGCGATCGCGAGCCAATTTATAAATTACTTGGGGGGCGGTGGGAATATCCGAAGCTAAAATCAAAGCATCTAATAAGTTTAAAGTTTCGGCATCTTCCACCAATTCACCATCGCGGACATTATGGTAAACGGCCAGATATTTTTTGCGTTCTTTTTCTGGGATTTGACTCAGAATCCCCTGTTCTATCCAAGCATCGATCGCTAAAGCCGATGAGGTAGCAGCGGCGATCGAATACTGATAGATTAATTCTGGACATAAATAAGAATTGAGGGCGATCGCATTTAACTGATATAAAGCGGTAAAATTCCCCACCGCGTCTCCAGAGCGAATCAACTGATAAGCGGATTTAATCAAGCGTTTTTTCGCTTCCGGGAGATAAGCCGCTGCTAAAGCTTCCTCCAAACATTCCTCAATTGCCCTCAGCCTTGAATTTTGGCTACCGATAATATATAAATCGCGAATTTCCCTAGGTAAATTAGCGGATAAAACAATAAAGTCCAATAGGTCTAAAGCCGGTAAATTTTTCACTGCGAGTCCGGCATTCAGTACAGAATAAGCGTCAGAACATTGGTTTTTACTCAGACTTTGAATCGGGGCATGAGCCACTTGCTGATTAATTTGACGATAAATATTGAGTGATTCATGGAAGAGGGTATGAAACACCACAAAAGCGTCATTTCCCTGAAGACCGCATTTTTTCAGCCGCCGTTTACAACCATTTTCCAAATTAGGCTCGATTTTAATGTCATAACTTTTTCCCGATTTTAAGGTGACATTTTGCGAACCGCCTTTTTGAGCGATTTCATAGCCAATAAAGACATGGTAGACTTCTTCAATGCCTTCTGATGATTCGCTTGATTTGCCAGAATTGACTTGGGAAATCCAGCTTTGGGTGCTTTGAGTAGCCGAAGCAGAAACCGTAGTGGCTTTCTGGCTAATCGCTTGACCCGCTTGAGAGGCTTGTTTAGCGATGCCGCGCAGGGGATCGCTAACCCGAATCGCCTCACTCAAATTATGGGCCGCACCAGCGGCTTGATCCTGTAGCTGATCTTTGACATCAGCGGCTTTTTTACTGATGGCTTGACCCGCTTGGGATGCTTGCTTGGCGATCGCCTCTTTCATGCCCTGGGTCATTTCATTAGCAGCTTGCCAAAAAGATGATGGCTGTTTTTTACTCATGCCAAAACATTAATTTTTTCTTTAATTTCGTTGGAGATATTATTCGCTAGTATGCCGCAAAGCGATCGCTTTAAACCACAACCCACAGCAGATGGTTCTTTTACCTTCTTTTCCCCAGAGTTTGGTGAAACCTTTCATAGTCACTTTGGGGCCAGGGAAGAGGCTGAACGTAAATTTGTGGAACCGACACAGTTATGCCGCAAAGCCCAACAACCCAAGCTAAAAATCCTGGATATTTGTTATGGCCTCGGCTACAATACAGCCGCAGCCTTAGCAACCATTCAGCAAAGAAATCCTGATTGTGTGGTGGAATTGGTGGGACTGGAGTTAGACCCCCAGGTTCCTCAATGCGCCCTGGCCGAAAATCTGTTAAATATCTGGCCACCGGCCATTGTAGAAATCCTAACTGAATTAGGCAATCATCACCAATTAAATCAACCCAATCTTAGCGCTCAACTCCTGATCGGCGATGCCCGGCAAACAATTCAGCAAGTCCTTAAGCAGAGATTTCAAGCGGACGCGATTTTTCTCGACCCATTTTCTCCCCCCAGTTGCCCGCAATTATGGACAGTGGAATTTCTCCGCTTAGTGGCACAATGTTTAAAACCCACTGGATATTTAGCCACATATTCTTGTTCAGCCGCCGTCAGAACTGCTTTAATAGAAGTAGGACTAGCCATTGGCTCGACGCCTCCGGTAGGTCGGCGATCGCCCGGAACAATTGCTTGGTGGCCTAATACCAGTGACACTGATTTTATCTTATTTGATTCAACCGGGAAATCTGTAGATATTCGACTGTCTCAACAAGAGCAAGAACATTTACAAACCCGTGCCGCCGTTCCCTATCGCGATCCGACCCTCTTTGACTCGACCGAGGTTATCTTAAAAAGACGGCTTCTGGAGCAGCAAAATTCGGCGCTAAAAACCACTTCTCAATGGAAAAAGCGGTGGTTTTCGTCTTTTTTAGCTGACTGATTTTTCCACATTTATTCTGTACCAAAATTGAGCTAAAAAATTGGTATAAATTAATCAAATAGGAAAGAAAAAAGAGTCAATATAAAAGAGCAAATAAATATTACTATTCCCTATTCCCTATTCCCTATTCCTGATTCCCTTTCTCCTCTAAATCAGGGCAGGCTGAAAAAATGTTAAGAAATTTTAAGAAAATGAGCATATGACCAAGGTACTTGCAGTGACAAGGAAGAGTTTGTAAAATAGAATACAGAGGAGATAGCTCAAAGATAAGAATGAACACCAGGCCAACGGACTGGCCATAAATGATGCTCTATATAAGATTGCATATAAGATTGTATTATATTTTACGAAAAGGTGCTTTAAGGTGAACTTTCTTGAGACAGAACGATCTAAAATTCTGGTGGTAGACGATCATCCAGCCAGCCGGATGACCGCAATGGCTCTGTTGTCTGTGGAAGGGTATGAAATTTTAGAAGCAGACAGTGGCCCTGCGGCCTTGGCGCAGGTCAAAGAAACGAGCCCAGATTTAATTTTGCTGGATGTAATGATGCCTGGAATGGATGGATTTGAGGTCTGTCGCCACTTAAAACAAAGCGAAGGAACTCGGTTAATTCCGATTGTATTTGTCACAGCGCTGAATGACCGGCGATCGCGCATTAAAGGTATCGAAGCGGGAGGGGATGACTTTCTCACTAAACCCTTTGACCATTTAGAACTCTCTGCCCGGGTCAAGTCCTTAATTCGACAAAAACGCCTGAATGAAGACCTCGACCATGCGGAGAAAGTCCTATTTTCCATTGCCAAAACCGTAGAAAGTCGCGATCCGAATACCGGCGACCATTGCGAACGGTTGGTCGAGAGAGTTCAGCAATTTGGGGAATATTTGGGTTTGTCCCGCAACCAAATTCGGGATTTAATGTGGGGCGGTTATCTCCACGATATTGGCAAAGTGGGCATTCCCGATTCGGTGCTGCTAAAAACGGGTAGCCTCACTGAAGAAGAGTGGGTAATTATGCGACAGCACGTGATTATTGGGGAAAAAATTTGTCAACCTCTGCGGACAATGCGCGGAGTGCTGCCGATCATTCGCCATCACCATGAACGCTGGGATGGAAGTGGTTATCCCGATGGTTTAGCCGGTGATGAAATTCCCTATTTAGCTCAAGTATTTCAAATTATTGATATTTACGATGCTTTAACCAGTGAACGACCTTATAAGAAAGCGTTTTCTCCCCAAACTACTTTGGAAATTATGCAGGCAGAAACCGATAAGGGTTGGCGAAGTCCTAAACTGATGCAACAGTTTATAGACTTTATTTCCCAGAGAAATTGCGCAATTCATGCTCAGGCTAGTTAAATATTTACTGGTTGGTTGTTAATTGTTGATTGTTGTTTTTTATTGTATGATTGTTGCTTTTTGATTGTTGATTAAAAATCTCAAATAATCGAGTAAAGAATAACGAATAAACAACAAAAAGTAACGAATAAAGAATAAACAGTAAAGAATAACGAATAACGAATAATAATCAATGGTAAAATCTCCTGATGTAGAAATACCCAAAAAAATCAGAGAAAAAAGCATGGTAGCAGTAGCAATTTTAGCGGCGGGTCGCGGGACACGCATGAAGTCAGAGCAGCCCAAGGTTTTACACCAGTTGGCAGGGCGATCGCTTGTAGAAAGAGTGTTACTTAGTATTTCGGAAACTAGGCCATCCCATTGTTTTGTGATTATAGGATATAAAGGAGAATTAGTTCGGGCAGTCTGTGAAGCCAGCCCCTTTTTAGGATTTCTCTCCCCAGATGGGCAGAGGGAACGGCTGGCTTTAACATTTGTGGAACAGACCCAGCAACTAGGGACTGGTCATGCGATCCAGCAATTACTTCCCCATCTAGAAGGGTTTGAGGGCGATTTGCTGGTTTTAAATGGGGATGTGCCTTTGTTGCAGCCCGAAACCATTAAAATGCTGGTGGAAACTCACACGACCCATAAAAATGCGGCGACATTGTTGACCGCACAGTTACCAGACCCCAAAGGATATGGCCGAGTATTTTGCGAGCGCGATAATTTCCTGCAACAAATCGTTGAAGACCGAGACTGCACCCCGGAACAAAAACAAAATCACCGGATTAATGCGGGGGTTTATTGCTTTAATTGGCCCGCTTTGGCCAAGGTTTTGCCAGATTTAAAGGCGAACAATGACCAGCAAGAATATTATTTAACCGATGCGTGTACCTTATTGGCTCCAGTGATGGCGGTAGATGTGGCCGATTATCGGGAAATTTTGGGGATTAATGACCGCAAACAGTTGGCGATCGCGGACAGCATTTTACAAGAACGGCTCAAAGATCATTGGATGCGTGCCGGTGTCACCCTGATAGATCCGAACAGTATCACCATTGATGATACGGTGCAGTTCGATCGCGATGTCATCATTGAACCCCAAACCCACTTACGGGGCCATACAGTGATTCGCTCTGGGGCGCGGATTGGGCCGGGAAGCTTAATTGAAAATAGTGAAATTGGGGAAAATGTCCGGGTTTTGTATTCGGTCATCACCGATAGCCAAGTGGCTGCGGACAGCGTTGTTGGGCCTTATGCCCATTTGCGGGGTAAGGCGAAAATTGGTCAAAGTTGCCGGGTGGGTAATTTTGTGGAGATTAAAAAGAGTACCTTGGGCGATCGCACCAATGTAGCCCATCTTTCTTACCTGGGAGATGCCACCTTGGGCGAACGAGTGAATATTGGTGCGGGAACCATTACCGCCAACTATGACGGGGTGAATAAACATCAAACCATTATCGGCAACGGCAGTAAAACTGGGGCGAATAGCGTGCTGGTCGCTCCGGTCACCCTGGGAGAAAATGTCACCGTAGCCGCCGGATCGACGATTACCAAAGATGTTGAAGATAACGCTTTGGCGATCGCTCGCTGCCGCCAAACATCGCTCGCGAATTGGCAACCCTTAAAAGGGAAAAGAGAATAGAGAATAGAGGCGAGAGGATGAGGTGAATCATGAAAAAGCTCTTCTCTCTTCTCATCCTCTCTCCTCAGCCTTGCCTTGTCTTTTAAGCCAAGAAAACCAGGGTATCTTTGCCCATTTCTAAACTATCTCCCATGCGCTGACCGTCGTGAAACGCGGCTAAAATCACCTCAGAAGTTTTCCCCCAGGCGATCGCCCCGGTCGCATCAATGCCAATAGCGCCTAAATCGCGCTGATGCTCGTGAGACTCCGCAAAAGACCGCTCAAAAGCTTGCTTCAAAGAAAACCCATCCGTCACCCGGATCACAATCTTAGCGGCCAAACACTCATCAATAATATCTTCCCCAATGCCAGTGCAACTCACCGCGGCATGAGGATTGGCATAATTTCCCGCAGGCATGGCCGAATCACTTACCCGACCAATACGTTCAAATCCTTTGCCCCCAGTGGAAGTTCCCGCAGCGAGACGACCTTGGTTATCTAGGGCAACCACGCCAATTGTCCCCCGACCGGCTTCGCTCCAGAAATCTGCCACCACATTCGCCATTGTCCGCGCAAAATTATTTTTGCGTTCTGAAATCCATTCCCCCAAGCGTAAGTCAGTCAGGGGGTCATAGACGGGGATATTTAATTCTCGTAATAAATGGGCAGCGCCATGATCGGATAAGACACGATCAGGACTTGCTTGTAAAAAATAAGCCAAATCAATGGGATTTTTCACTCGGGAGACATTAATCACCCCACTGAATTTTTGGGTTGGCCCATCCATTAATGAAGCGCTCATTCTAATCTGACCATCAGATTGCAGGACGGAACCAGTCCCGGCATTAAAACGGGGATCGTCTTCGAGCATCCGACAGCCGTGGACGACGGCCTCTTTTGCAGTGGCACCCGCTTCGAGCATCTGGTAAACTTCACCAAGAACCTTGTAAAGAGATTGGCGCACCGCTGCTACGCCTCCCTTTCCTTGTAAAGAACTTCCGGCTCCACCGTGAATGATTAGCTTGGGTTGCACCTGACCAGTTGACATGGGTTAATTTTTTGAGGAATGTTTTAAATCTTGCGATCGCCAATTTTACAGCGTTCTCGGTGACATTCATTATTTTTTTGCCATGAGCCGCGATCGCTGTGTTGCGATCGCTTTCTTGCTACCCGGATCATCTCGGTGGCGGTTCGTCTTTGGCGGATGATGCTTGAGAACGACGCCGCCGACACCGCTCAGAGCAATATTTCACCTCATCCCAACAATCTGCCCATTTTTTCCGCCAGCTAAAGGGACGTTGACAGACAACACAGATTTTTTCCGGTAAATTAGACTTAAGAAACCTGCGACCCATATCTTTTAAGAAAATTAACTGAAATAACTGAAAAGACTAATTTTTCCTTGCAGTTTAAACGGACAATGCCACCGCTACTCTGGCCAAATCGTACTCTTAGCTAGTATTCTAAAATTCGTTAACCCCATCTATCTCACAGATTAATCCCATAGACTAATCCCATAGATTAATCCCATAGACTAATCTCACAGATACAATTTGCAGGGATTTTTTCGTAGACGGTGGTTGCCCCAATGCCAGAATATAAGCATGAGTGCGTCAGCTATCTATTTCCCAAACCCGTAAAGAATTGCAGCAATGAAATTAGAACAAATTACCACTCGATTACCCTTATCCCAAGTAGCCCAGAATTTTGCTCTGAGCAGTCAGGTACAAGAACGTTTAATTGCACTGAGGTTACTTGATCCTCCGGTCGATGGCATTTTTGGCCCCAAGACTACCGCCGCTTTGAGACGATTTCAATCTCTGGTGGGAGTTACCACTGAACCAGATAGTATCGGACCGCAAACCGCTCAACAACTGTTAACGGTGCAGCCGCAAGACTTGCCGAGAAATAATCTTGTTTTGAATATTATTGTTAAAACTAGGCTGAAGCTGCGACCTCTTCAGTCCACGGAATTAAGTCCCAGCGAAATTCTAGATGTTGAGCCGGGTCAGTCCTTTCCTCTGGTGGATTATGAAGCGGGGCATCGGCGTCATTATAAGGTGACATTCGTTCAACCTGTGAGGCGTCAAAGGGTTTGGTATGCCTACGACGAGCACATCACAATCACTGATGGGACGCAACAAATTATCAATAGTGGTCCGCCCAGACAAGTCAGGCTGAATGTTCCGTATAAATCTCAGTTGGACAACTGGTATAACCCAACGGGTTCTTGTAATGTCACTTGCATCGCCATGTGTTTAGAGTACCTGGGGGTCAGGCGCTATGATTTGCGCTACAGGCAGCTAGAGGACGAACTGTATCGTTATATGCTCGATACCGGATTAAGTCGTCATTCCCCTCAAGACCTGGCGAAAGTGGTGCGCGATTATGGCCGCCGAGATGATTTCACCGTTTGGGGCACCATTGACCGAGCCAAGGATCATATAGCCAAGGGCAATCCGGTCGTGGTGCATGGATACTTTACTTCTTTCGGTCATATTATTGTTTTAGTGGGTTACGATCAAAATGGATTTATCGTCCATGATCCCTACGGAGAATGGTTCTCTACCGGGTATCGTACAGACCTGAGTGGGGCATTTCTCCACTACAGTTATAATCTGATTCGGAATACTTGTATCCCTGATGGTCAGTTTTGGACTCACTTTATTAGCCGTTAACTTTTTTCCGAATTGATATTTTTCACTGGATATTAATTCCATCGAGGCAGAATTTGTATTCTATATGCTTTTCTTTTTCCCACCAAAATGCTTGAAAAGTTTAAATCATAATTAATTAGCTGTTAAATTATCAAAAACCAATCAATTTAAACTAGGTTAAACTTAGCAGCATGTATTATTTATCTGCTGATTAATACTTAAATAAAATTATTCATTTGCTAAGAAAAAATGATGATTAAGCTCAAAATTTTCCAGGAGAATAAATTCAAAAAAAAGTAAGTAAGAAAACGCCGACTGCATACGCGGTAACTAATTTTGCTAATTTTAGAGTGATGAGTGGATGAATGAACAATTATTAGCTGCGATCAGAATTATTTTAGTGGAGCCAATAGGGGCGATGAATGTGGGTGCGATCGCTAGAACTTTGAAAAATCTGGGACTTTCTCAGTTAGTTTTGGTGAACCCTCATTGCGATCCTTTGGGGGAAGAAGCCCGCCGGATGGCAGTTCATGCTCAAGATATTTTAGAAAAAGTGACTATTGTGAGCAGCTTACCAGAGGCGCTGACCGGTTGTGTGCGTGCGATCGCCACCACGGGACGTTCGCGAGCGTTGGATACGGTATTAGAATCCCCTAAAGTTGCCTTACCCTGGCTTTGCGATCCATCCACTCCCTCGGCTTTAATTTTTGGCCCGGAAGATCGCGGTTTAAGTAATCAGGAATTGAATTATGCCCAGAGATTTGTCCGCATCCCCACTTCAGATGCTTATCCTTCTTTAAATCTAGCTCAGTCCGTAGCCATTTGTGCTTATGAACTTCGAGAGTCCGTAGCGGGAGATATTCCACCGGGGGCAACCCAAGGTTTAGCACCTGTGGGCTTTAACCCCTCTGCTTCAATGGAAGCAATCGAGGGATATTATCAGCATCTAGAAAGCCTGTTGCTCAAGATTGGATATCTTTATCCTCATACCGCCGCTAGTCGGATGGAAAAACTCCGGAGAATTTATAATCGCGCCGGATTATCTCATCAGGAATTAGCCATGTTGCGAGGAATTCTTTCTCAGGTAGAATGGGCAATTTCTCAGCTAAAAGATAAGTAATGCTAGAAACGGAGAACAATAGAGCATAGAACAATAGAGCATAGAGCATAGAACAATAGAGCATAGAGCATAGAGCATAGAGCATAGAGTTCTCTCTCTTCTATCCTACGAATCTCTATCCGAGGCATCCTCTATTGGCATCTGGGAACATTAAATTATTATAAATTATTAAGTTAACAGGAGTGAGGTGTGATTCAAAGGTCTCCGATTCGGTCTTTTTTGTCGGTTGTTTCTTCTCATCAAGAGTTTAGACAACCTGCTCAGAATTTTTCGGCTCAAGCATCCCCCCGTCAGTCTTCAGGAAAAACTATCCAGTTTCCCGATCTTGGGCAAAGCAAGCGATCAGTAAGCATGCCGAAATCATCGCCCGTGAGTCCACTGCCGATGATTGCTTCGCCCGTGGTAGATCGAGCGCGCCCCAACCTGTTCCGAGATCCCCGACTTGATTCGCTTCTTTTAAATCAAAATCGTTCACCTAGACCCCCTCAAGATTCTGTCATTTTTCCCAGTTCTAGAGTAAATTCTAGAGCCAATTCTAGAGCCAATTCTAGAGCCAATTCTAGAGCCAATTCTAGAGCCAATTCTAGAGCCAATTCTAGAGATGGTTTGAGCGATTCCGCACTAGATTTGAGCTCCTCCCCAACGTCTAGTCGTCAAAGTCGCTCAGGAGATGCCAAACCGACTAGATCGAAGTCCCCTCAGAGTCAACCTGTCCGGGAGGGATTCCGCCCTGGGGAACCGGAACGGGAGTCGCCCCAAAGATTCAAGCAACCAACTTCTCAGCCGAGAAAACCCAGAAAGACAAAACCCAGGCGGGATAACCGTCTCTCTCCCTTGTTATCTGGGGTGAGGTTATTGATTGTGGGCGTGGGTTTAGCCGCGATCGCGGGCACTTTGTTATCAATTCGTGACCCAGACGCGCAACAATTGGCCGGATTATCCGCCAGTGGAAATGCGGTGGCTACGGGTTCCCCAAATTCCGGTAATCTGAGGAATATGCGGATGAGTCTGGCTCATGCACTGCATTTGGGTCAAGAAATTGTTCAACTCAAAAAAGAAATCCAAACTTTAAGCGCTTCTTATTCTCAATTAACCCCTGGTGTATTTTTTGTGGATCTGGATAACGGGGCTTATTTGGATATTAACGCTAGTGGTACTTTCTCGGCAGCCAGCACGATTAAAGTGCCGATTTTAATTGCCTTATTTCAAGAAGTCGATGCGGGCAAGATCCGCCTTGATGAACCTTTGACCATGCGCGCGGAATACGTGGCGGAGGGTTCTGGGGATATGCAGGATCAGCCCGTGGGTACTCAATACACCGTACTGGAAACCGCCAGAAAAATGATTACCATCAGCGATAATACGGCCACGAATATGCTGATTGCTCGCTTGGGTGGGCGAGATGTCCTGAATCAACGTTTCCAGTCTTGGGGCTTGGCTTCCACCCGGATTCAAAATTTTTTACCGGATATTCAAGGCACTAATACCACCAGCCCCAAGGATTTAGTTTATCTGATGGCAATGGTGGAAAAAGGGGGGCTGTTGTCTTTGCGGAGTCGCGATCGCGTCTTGGACATCATGCAAGCCACCGAGAACAATAGCTTATTACCTCAAGGCTTAGGCGATGATGCCACCATTGCCCACAAAACCGGCAATATTGGCTCGGTGCTGGCGGATACGGGAATCGTGGATCTGCCCAACGGCAAGCGCTATCTGGCATCGGTGATCGTCAAGCGTCCCCATGATGACCCAGGGGCTTCGGAGTTGATTCGGCAAATTTCTCAAGCGGCGTATCAATCCTTTAGCGGGAAAAGTGGCATTGCCCAAAATCCCCTAGATAAATCCCCTAGATAACAGATAACCACCCCCAAAAACCCGATTACTTTGTAAGTTACAATTCGGAAATCGGGTTTCTTGTGCCCCACTTTCAAGGCGAAATCGCGCTCGCATTCTGGGTAGATTAAGTTACAATCAAGCCATTCATTACTCATCCCCTTGCTATTAAGATGACTCGAAAAATCAGCCTCGAACTTCCTGACCATCTGAGCCAACGTTTAGAAGCCAAAGCTCAATTCATCAACATCTTTTTAGAAGCAATGATTCTGAACTCATTAGAGGAGTTAGCAAAGCAACCCGGTTTTTGTGTCTTTACATGGCCGCTCGCATAGTTAATGAAGGTAAAAAATTGACAATTGGGGGAAAGATAATTAACGTCATAACCACCAATAATTGCAAAATGACAAAGGGAATGGCACCGCGATAAATATCTCCGGTGGTGACAGACGGTGGGGCGACTCCTCGGAGGAAAAATAAGGCCAAGCCAAAGGGAGGGGTTAAGAAAGAAGTTTGCAAGTTTGCCCCCAAGACGACGCCGTACCAAACTAAATCCATGCCTAGGGTTTGGGCAACGGGGACAAAGAGGGGGACGACAATAAAGGCGATTTCAAAAAAGTCGATGAAAAAACCCAGGATAAAGACGGTGAGCATACTGACAAACAGGAAACCAGCTTTGCCACCGGGCAGGTTGCTGAGAAAGTCATACATGAAGCGATCGCCATGTAAGCCTCGAAATACTAGGCTAAATGCCGTGGAACCCAGAAGAATAAACATCACCATTGTGGTGGTTCGCATGGTGACATTGCAGACTTCTTCCAAGGATTTGACATTGACGTGACCTTTGACCGCAGCTAAAGCAGTGGCACCCAAGGCACCGACGGCACCCGCTTCGGTGGGGGTGGCAATGCCAAAGAAGATGCTGCCCAATACGAGTAATATCAGCACTAATGGGGGCACCATTGCTTGCAGGATTTGTTTGAGCAACGGCTGACCGCCCATTTCTCGGACTTCTGGGGGCAATGCGGGAGCCATGTCAGGTCGCAAAAAGGCGATCGCCATCACATGAACCCCAAAAGCCCCGGCCATCAATATTCCGGGAATTAATGCCCCAATGAACAAATCCCCCACGGAAACGCCCAATTGGTCGCCCAACACCACCAATACGACCGACGGCGGAATTAATTGTCCTAAAGTCCCGGAAGCCATAATCACGCCGCAGGCTAATTCCTTGTTATAGCCATAGCGCAACATAATCGGCAGGGAAATTAAGCCCATTGCCACAACGGTGGCGGCCACTACTCCCGTTGATGCGGCCATTAGCGCTCCCACCAGCACCACTGCCAGGGCTAAACCCCCCCGGACGCGACCAAACAAAATCCCCATTGTTTCTAGCAACCGTTCGGCAATGCCGGATTTTTCCAGCATGGCACCCATGAAGATAAAATAGGGCACCGCCAACAGGGTAAAGTTGGACATGATGTTAAAAATTCTTAGGGGCATGGCATTTAAGAAGATCGGATCGAATGCGCCCACCGCAATGCCAATGATGCCAAAGATCATCGCCACTCCCCCCAAGGAGAAGGCGACGGGGTAGCCAAAGGAGAGCAATACTAAGGCTCCGGCAAACATCCCTGGCCCCAACCAATCATAACTCAGCGTCATTGACTTTTTCCTCCTCAGCGGGTAGTCGATCGCTCACCATTGCGAAATGTTTGATGCCTTGGGAGATGCCTTGAAGCAGCAGTAAACCAAAGCTGACCGGAATCATGGTTTTAATCGGATAACGAGGCAAACCCCCTGGGTCTGGAGACATTTCCCCAATTTGCCAAGATTGCAAAACTGTATTCCAGGAAAAAATTAGACCGAAAATACAAAAAGGAATTAAGAATAAGACTGTCCCTAGTAGGTTGATTAGGGCTTTTTGCTTCGGGAGCAAGTTGTTGTAAATCACGTCTACGCGGACGTGGGCGTTGTGTTTGAGTGCATAACCCGCACCCAGGAGAAATACGATGTCAAACAGATACCATTGGGTTTCGATTAGGGCGTTGGAGGTGAGGTTTTGACCGATCGCTTGACCAATGTAACGACCGGCTACATTCCACACTCCCACGAGTACCATGAGCAAGACTAACCAGTTAATGCCACGACCGATCCATTCGTTGATGGCATCGATCGCCCTGGATATTTGCAGAAGTATTTGCAATTTGTTTACCTCTTTGGGCAATTTCAAGATCATCAACCGTAGTATTTCATTGCGATCGCGAACGTGCCAACTCACGATGTAGCAAAACCTTCCGACGGTGTACCAACCCCCGATCGATCGGCTTTAATCCCACTGGCAATCCATCACCAGCGGGAAAGCCCGGATTCCAGTACGGCTTACCGAAGCCGGTTCTTGAGGGCGTGAATTAAAATGAAATTAATCGTGTTATGAGGACAAAATGATGAAAAGATACATTTCTTTATGTTTGCTTGGTTCCTTGGTTTTTGGCACCGCGATTCCCGCTTATGCCCAAGCGGATCCAGATGCTACCTCTCCTCAAATCCTGGCTCAGTCACCGACCTCAGAGGCGATCGCCCAAGAGTTGATTAGGCTTTTGGCTGAGGGCGACTTTGACGCAGCGGCAACTAAATATAATGCTCAACAAAAGGTGACTGCTGACAATCTTGAAGCCGAGTGGAGCAAGTTTATTCAGCAAAATGGTGCGTTTAAGCAGCAGCTAGAAGTTCGTGAGAATCTGGGCAATGTGATTGTGGTTAGCTGCGAGTTTGCCAGTAAAACGATGGATTTGATCGTGGTTCTGAATGAGGCTAATGAAGTGATTAGCTTGAATTGGCCAGAAAATTAGTTAGGGGTGTAATTGATAATTGATAACTGATAATTGATAACTGATAATTAACAATTGATAATTGATAATTTTCTTTAATTGTCAATTATCAATTATCAATTGTTAATTGTTTTCCCCTCCGCTCCTCTGCTCCCCTGCACCCCTGCCCCCCACACCCCGCCCCCCTGCTAAAATGACAACGACGCTGTAATTACAGGGAAGTTGTTGTCAGATGAAGTTAAGCTTGTGCGCGCTCGCTAAAAATGAGGCAGCCGCTTTGCCGCAATGTCTCGGCAGTGTGGTCGGTTTAGTGGATGAGATGATCGTGTTGGATACAGGTTCGAGCGATCGCACCCCAGAAATTGCCCGGGAAATGGGGGCAAAGGTTTATTATTTTGATTGGTGTAATGATTTTGCTGCTGCTCGCAATGAGTCGTTAAAATATGTGACTGGGGATTGGGTATTAGTTTTAGATGCCGATGAAACGTTAGCCCCAGAAGTGATTCCAGATATTAAAGCAGTTATCCAAAATGAACGCTATCTGTTAGTGAATTTAGTGCGTCAAGAATTGGGGGCAAGTCAATCTCCTTATTCTTTGGTTTCGCGATTATTTCGCAATCATCCAGAGATTTATTTTGAGCATCCTTATCATGCGATGGTGGATGATAGTGTCAGTCGATTAATGCAGGCAGAACCAGAGCGATGGGCGGTGGGTTCTTTGGCAAAGGTGGCGATTTTACATACGGGTTATCAACCAGGGGCGATCGCGGAAAAAAATAAGCTACTAATGGCCCAAGAGATTTTAGAACAATATTTGCTCACCCATCCCAATGATGCTTATACTTGTAGTAAACTGGGTGCTTTGTATGTGCAAATTGGTGAAGTAAATCGCGGGAGCAAATTATTGCAGTTAGGACTAAGCAATAAATCGATTGAACCGGCGGTTAAATATGAACTACATTATCATCTAGGAATTGCCTATAGTCGCTTGTCTAAACTGTCAAAAGCTAAAGCAGAATATGAAGCGGCACTGCAAGAAAAAATATTTCCTTCCCTACAATTAGGGGCTTATAATAATTTAGGAAATTTATTGCTAGAAACTGGAGATGTAAGCGGGGCGATCGCAGTTTATGAGATGGTTTTAAAAATTGACCCAAGTTTAGCAGCGGCTTATTTTAATTTAGCTATAGCCCTGAGACAAAAAGGCCGCATCCCAGAAGCGATCGCCAATTATAAACAAGCCATTGCCCTGAAGCCGGACTATGCGGAAGCTTACCAAAATTTAGGGGTGACATTGTTAAAATCAGGGAACATCCTGGAAGCGATGGACGCCTTTAAAAGTGCGCTCGCGGCCTATGAACAACGTCAGTCTCCGGCAGCGGAGCAATTACGCAGTCAATTAGCAGAAATTGGCTTTAAACTTTGAGTTTTATGATTTATTTTTATCAACAAATTAGTAGGAGATAAATAATGGTGGGCAATGCCCACCCTACTGGGTTATGTTATCATAAATTATGAAGGAGAACCATGCCACGAGCCGTTGGACAAAACCCGGCAATCGATGAAATTTTAGCCGGTCTAGAAGAGGCTGCAAATAGCGCAAATTCAACCACATCAAGCAGTTCTACCTCAACCACTGGAACTGGAGGAACCGTCTTCACTGACAGTGATTTTAAAGACTTAACCGACGATGATGATAATGAACGATTAAGCCCTAATGAACTGGCTAGATTTCCTGGAGGTTTGCGAGCCCTTGGGGGCAATGATACGCTCGTCGGATCATCAAGCGGTGAAGCCATCAATGGTAATCTGGGATTTGATAGCCTCCTGGGTGGAGGTGGTGATGATACTTTGCGAGGAGGTCAAAATAGCGATCGCATCTTTGGGGAAATTGGCAATGATATTGTCAATGGAAATCGAGGAAATGACTTAGTATTAGGAGGGAATGGCAATGATATTGTACGCGGAGGTCAAGATAATGACCTCTTGCTGGGAGGAGAAGGCCGCGATACTTTGATTGGTGATTTTGGCACCGATTATTTAATGGGTAATGATGGAGATGATTTGTTTATCCTCAGAACCGAAACCGCAGAAGCGATCGCCTCATTCGCAGATTGGATCATTGATTTTGATCCCAACAACGATAAAATTGGTTTAACTATGGGACTTTCTAGAAGTGACATAAGCTTTGAAACCATTAGTTTTAACTTAGCCCCTAGGCTGGATTTTTTAGCCGGTTTTAGCGGAGAAAATTTTTCCTTAGAAACAGAAATTACTACCCAAGTCCTAGATCCAAATGGGGATGGCACCGTTCAAGGAGTCCTGATTCGTAATAATGAAAGAAATTCTCCGTTTCTCAATACAGTTTTGGGGATTGTCTTAAATGTCACCGAAGCCCAAATCAATAATAATTCAATTTTCCAAAGTGTGTCAGACTCCTTCTTATCTCTGGGATAGGATTTCTCGCAGCCAACCAATATTCACAAAAAATATTGGTATAAGATTGGTTGGTTAATGCCTGAACAGTAAGAAATCCTCACAGCAAATAATCTTGAAGATATAGCAAGGATATATAAAATGACTCAAGCAGTTTTAATTTTACCAGATCGAGATACATTAACCGGAGGGACAACTACACCAGAACCAACAGCCCCAGTATCTTCACCTGTAACAACTCCAACTCCACCGCCACCACCCCCACCACCACCGCCGCCACCCCCACCAATTTACAAAAATTTAACGGAACAAAATGATAATTACTCGTTAACTATTGGAGAATTATCAGCATTTCCCGGTGGTTTACGGGCACTTGCGGGCAATGATATTATCACTGGTTCTTCCGGCAATGAACAAATCAACGGCAATGCCGGAGATGATACTTTATTCGGGGGTAATGGTGACGATATTTTATTAGGCGGTAGGGATAATGATGTGCTATTTGGCGAAAATGGTAACGATATTCTCAATGGCAACTTAGGCAACGATTTAGTGGTCGGTAGTGACGGGGATGATATTGTTCGTGGTGGTCAGGGGCAGGATATTTTAATTGGTTCAGTGGGAAATGATACCTTAATTGGTGATACGGATCAGGATTTGCTTTTTGGGGGATCTGGCCAGGATCTTTATGTGCTGAGAACCGATGCCCCAGCCTTTGCTCCGAACCAAGCAGATTTGATTTTTGGCTTTAATTCATCGGCGGATACAATTGGTCTGACCAATGGTCTGACTTCGAGTAATATTACCTTAGAACTATTCACCATTGACCTGACGACTCAATTAAGTATTTTTAAGTTATTCCCGGAGCAAACAGCCGCTGTGACTGGTCTTTCAGCGGACTTAATTGCCCCGAATGATACCACTCTTGTGAATGCCAAAGTTGACGGGGTATTAATTAGAAATAATCAACCGGGTTCGGAGTTTTTTGGCACCGCGTTGGGCATTGTCGTCGGTGTAACTCCCGCTGAACTTATTTCCCGGTTTGTGACAGTTGCCGATGATTTATTAGCCCTAGGATGAATTAGCAGTAGAGAGAGGGTGTAGGGTGTGTGGGGTGTAGGGTGTAGGGTGTGGGGTGTAGGGTGTAGAGGAGCAGAGGAGCGGGGGGGCAGAGGAGCCCGCCGCCCTACACCCTGCGGGCTGAAAAAATTTTTTTACAGTTAATTTACATAAAAAAATCTTTTAAATCTATGTCCCACTTATATTAAGTTGGCGGATTAATAGTTGTTTATTTAGGCAAACATACTAAATATCCTAAAATGACTTGACACTTTCCGCAATACTTTGTTACATTTATTTACATAACGTTACAAAACTTGAGGAAAGCATAGATGACTATCGTAATTAGCTTATTCGTGGTGGGTTGGATTGCAGCAGCGGTTCTCGGCACTCAGGCTTATTTCTTGGGCGAGCAGTCTAAGCCCATCCACGAACGTAACTGGAGTTCTGAGTCTTTTGCCCAGTTGTCTAAATCGTTGACTGGTAGCGAAATTGACTACAGCAAGCGCGTTCCGGCTTTTGTTGTGGATGCTTACGGCAGCCAAAATCTGCCCAAGTAATTAGTCGTGGCAGAATTTTCCGACCGGAAGCGATCGCGAACGCACTCACCACCCCAGAATTCCGTGGGGCGATCGCGCTCAAAAAATCAATCAAAAAATGGCAAAATGGGGCTGTTCGCAGCCTCATTTTGCGATCTGGCGTTTATGCAGAAGAGAAAATGGTCGAATCAGGCCGATCTGATGTCAAACTGAATTGAGGCACCACCGATTAATGCCACTAAGTCCAGACAAAAAATGTCTTAGAAGCGGCGGAGATATTTTACAGTAGAGAAAGGGTGAGCATATATTTAACGCGGATCGGATCTAGAGGCGGTGGCTTGTGACAATCGAAGAGATTATTTACCTGATTTCGGCAAAAAAGGAAAAAAAATTAAAGCCTATAGAAAAGTTAATTCTTGAGCAAGCTTGGGAAGGAAAAACCTTTACGGATATTGCCAGCTTATCTGAATATGGCGAATATGGCCAGCATTATCTGAGAAAATCCGCCTCCCTATTGTGGAAGTCAATTTCGGAAATATTTGGCAAGTCACTCACCAAGGGGAATTTCCGGGAGGCCCTGGAAACCCTAACGCTGTCCTCTGAAGATAAATTATTGAGCGAAGCTTTTCGTACCAGTAAATTGTGCGAACAGTCCCCACCATTCCCCGGCAGTCCGGTGCCACTTTCGAGCAAATTTGTATGACCCTTGATCAACTCCTGATTCTGATTACTGTCACCCAGCAAAAAAGTTTGACTCCGGCACAAAACTTGGTGTTAGAAGGAACTTGGCATGGCCAAACCTACACCACGCGGAACAATCAATCTATGAAGCAGATTATCTCAAAATGACGGCGGCTAGACTATGGCAAATGGTGTCTCGTTTATTAAATGTCCCCATTACCAAGTCAACCTTTCGTTCCGTGGTAGAAAGCTATGTTTTGACTCAAAAGTCTGTCAGTTAGAGGAGCTTTCGGAGCAGGGGAGATAAATTAACAATTGATAACTGACAATTGAGAATTAAATAGATTAAAATAGATTAGTTATAAGTCGTTAGCTAACAGTTGTCAATTAGCAATTAAAATTTAACCAAATAACAACAACCAACTAACAACAACCAACTAATAATAACGAATCAACAACTTTCCAACCAACAAATAACAACCAACAACAATCAGCTAATTATCTTTGGAATCTTTGGATAAAAATTTTTGTAATAGCTGGACTAAAGTTTGCTCTAATTCTGAAGATAATTGCAGGGGCATGCCAGAGCGAACGTGCAAATCTCGCTGAGGAAAGGGAATGTTAATTTGATGCTGTCTTAGTAACTTTTCAATTCTAAAATTGAGATCGCTTTTGATGGCAAATAATTCGCTGGGTTTGTCAATCCAAACCAGTAACTCAAAATTCAGAGAACTTTCACCAAAGCCAATAAACATCACTTTTGGGGGCGGAACCAGCAAGACGAGAGGATGACCTTTGGCAGCTTCTAAAAGGGTTGATTCGACCAGTTGAATATTAGAATCATAGGCGACTCCGATGGGAATATGCAAACGAGAAACGGGGTTGCTATGACTCCAGTTAATTACTTCACTTTCCAGAAACCGAGCATTGGGTAAAATAATAGAAATTCGATCTAAAGTGCGGATGGTGGTACTGCGAGCACCGATATATTCGACAATGCCGGTATAACTGCCAACTTCTATAAAGTCACCCACTTGAATGGGTCGTTCAAATAATAAAATTAGTCCACTGGCAAAGTTTTTGGCGATATCTTGAAAACCTAGACCAACACCAATACCGAGAGCACTAACTAGAATGGTTAAAGAACTTAAGTCTAAACCCCAGATTTGCAGGATAACTACAGTCCCGATCGCGATCGCGCTGTAGCGAACAATGGCGGCAATTGCTTCTTGGGTACCTCGGTTAATTCCAGTAATATGTAATATGCGAGACTTAAATAACTCCGTAGCTTTCCCGGAAATAATCACCAATCCAAGTAATAAAAAACCTAAGATGAGAAGATCCGGTATGGAATACGCTTTTTGACCCAGTGTGAGAATTGGTGAAGTAAAAGTAGTAATCAGAGCATTGACAATTAAATAGCTCCATTGTCGAGTCAGTGGAAACAGATTGCTAATCCCCAAGGCGGCGAAAAACCAAATCAAGAAGCGAACAGCCCCAATGGTTAGATTACGGAATAAATCCCAAGAATTAAACGCCTTAATTTGCTGAGTTTCTGCTGCGAGGGGTGGTAAAATTCTTTGCCAAAACTGCCGTAGTAACCTATCGGCAAAAGACTGGAGAGTGATAGCAGCAAAAACAATTCCAGCGGCATAAACTAATCCTCTGATAATAAAATCAAATCGGCGTTGTTGTTTTCCAATAGTCAAAGACTGCTGAATTTTGTCAGCCCATTCCTGACCTCTTTCCTGGGGCGTCTTAGGCGCCGCATCACTGGCAGTAACCGTTAACAACTGCTCATTATTGAGCAAAATAACCGTCAAATAATTATTAGATTGCTCCACTTTGACTTGGATCGGATTCTCAGAATTTACCGCTGCTTCTAACTTCTCTGAAATCAACTGTGCCCGCACCTCTGCCGGGTATTCTGGTGTATCTGTGACAAAAAAGAGCTCCTGACCATCTAAAGTTACCGGGGCTTTGGCTCTTTTGAGATATAACTCAATCCAGTTACTGAAAACACTGGCTGTATATTGCTGGTCAGAGATTTGATACGAACCAGACGAACCGAAGGGCAAGCTGGAGGAAACTAGGGATGTATCTTCGATGGTGGGGAGATTAAGCGTCATCGCTTTGGGCGAAGTCCACAATACCAATACCATTGCCAAAACACCATAAATTATCCAGCGGAGAAGTTGATCAACTGTAGTCAGCTTGGTTAGATTTCGGTTAGGGTAATTGCTCACGGAGAAATCCTTGTATCTGGTCAATACATTGAGTGAATAGAGTTAGTAGATTTATTTTATCCCCTGGTGGAGGTGTCAGGATGGGAATGGTCATAAATCAGGCAAGGCAAATTCAGATAAAAGATGGTTTTTCCATCGCCAGTATGAATTAATTTTTCCAGCGCTTTTGGGGCGGAGGAACTGCCTGGAGTGCCTTTAAGGTAAAGTTCTGGTAGGTCTTCCAGTTGATTTTCGGCAATTTCTAAAATAGTTGGCATTGCCGTTGTGGGAATACCAAAACGCTCTACGCGATCGCCGCTTTTGCTGTGATGTTTATTGTCTATGTTTGGGGAATGGTTGAGAATACAAATAATTAAGTATTCACCAGTAAAGCATCCTGTATTGGCAATTTTATCTTGAGTATCTTGAGGATTCCTAAATAATTTAGTCAAATCCAAAACGGCGATCGCCTGGTTTTTATATTGGACTAAACTCCGACCATTTTCTAAGCAACCGTTTAATGTAAAATCTGGTAAAATATGTTCAACTTGACTAATATTAATTGCGTAATATTCACCCCCACATTCAAAACATAGAAGTTTTAAACTGCGAATGGGCAAGCGCTGAAATCGAGGAGAAAAACGGCGTTTTGTCATTGTTTGTTGTTGGTGGGAAAGTTGTTGGTTGGAAGGTTGTTTGTTAGGGAACGGGGAACAGTATCGGAACGGGGAACAGGGAAAGTGAAAAGTGAAAAGTTAAAAGTTAAAAGTTAAACGAAATATCACTATTCACTATTCACTATTCACTATTCACTCTCTCCTCTGCACCTGAAGCACCTGAAGCTCCCCCACACCCTACACCCTCTCTTTATTTATTTATTGGCCAAAACATTGGCAATTTTATCTAGAAACTTCGCCTCATTATAAGGCTTAGTCAAATAATCAATTGCGCCTAATTCGGCAGCTAACTGACGATGTTTTTGACCGCTGCGAGAAGTCAACATGACCACAGGAATTTTCGCCCAGCTAGGATGATTTTTGAGCGCTCGCAACAACTCAAATCCATCCATGCGAGGCATTTCAATATCTACAATCATCAAATCACATTGTAGTCCCCGTTCTAGTTGATGAATGGCATCTAAACCATCTTTTGCTTGTTCCACCCGGTAGCGCGCTCGACTCAAACTCAAAGCGACTAACTGCCGCAGGGTATAAGAATCATCAACCACCAATATTTTTGGGGCTTGTTGCGGGGGTTGAAGCAGCTTCGGAGGGTCATGGTCGAACACGGCAACCGCACCATTAATATGAGGATGAAAATGTTCGATTAAGTCATCCACATCAATAATCGTCACCACCCGACCATCTCCTAAAATGGTACTACCGATCACCCCTCGCGGCTTTGACAAAGGGGCAGGTAAAGCTTTTACGACAATTTCTTGTTGACCGGCAAGATAATCTACAATCACCGCGAGAATTCCTTCGCTAGAGTTAAGCACTAAAACCGGGATAAAATCTTGCTCTCGTTTGGGGGAAGTTTGCTCGGGATAGGGACTATTATAAGGAAGTAAATCGGCTAATCTAACTAAGCGGATAAATTCGTCTCGCCAATAAATCATCGGGCGATCGCCTGCGATATGAATTTCTTCCGGTTGCAGTTTAATAATTTCTTCCACTGTATCCAAAGGCACCGCCAAAGTATGATGAGCTAAATTTACTAACAAAGCATCAGTAATCGACAGTAACAGAGGCAATTTAATAATAAAAGTTGTGCCTTTACCGGGACGAGAATCGACTTTGATCGTGCCGCGTACTTGTCGCAAATTGTCTCGCACTACATCCAAACCAACACCGCGACCACTCAATTCGGTTACGCGTTCGGCGGTACTAAACCCAGGCCAAAATAAAAAATCATAGAGTTCAGCAATGGATAAATCTGCGGCTTGTTCGTGAGAGAGAACACCCTGTTTTACGACTTTTTGGCGAATTAATTCGGGGTCAATTCCACGACCATCATCACTGACGGTAATAATAGTTTGTCCCCCTTGATGACAGGCTTCAATTTCAATTTGACCCGTGGCAGGTTTTCCGGCAGCTTTGCGGACTTCCGGCGATTCAATGCCATGATCGAAGGCATTTCTCACCAAATGAACCAGGGGATCCCGTAGGGCATCGAGTAAACTTTCATCTACTTTGGTATCTCGTCCCAGGAGAACTAAATTCACCTCTTTATTATAAGCTCGACAGAGATCCCGAATGGCACGAGGTAAGCGATCGACTACGGTGCTAAATGGCACTACCCGCAACTGCATAATGCGCGCTCTCATACTATTAGTAATTCGCCGGAGTTGGTCAATACTGCGCTCAAATTGGCTACCCAAATCTTCAATTTTTGCGGAGGAAGAGGCGATCGCTTGACTGGTTTCAATCACTCGTTGAGCCGTGGTATGAAATTCGCTATACTCATCTAACTCCAGCGGATCGAAATGGTAATATTTGCCGGTGGTATTTTTTAAATTAAAATCATTATGATTTCGGGCTGAAGGAAAATCCGGTAATGAAGGCTGAGGATTTCTCCGCACCGATAAGCGATCATATTCTTCTCGCAGTTGTTCCCCAGACTGATTTAGGTCAAAAATACTTCGTCGCAATCGTTTAATTTCACCCCGGAGTAAGCTTTCTTGGCGTTCTAAATTCGTGCGATTAATCACCAATTCTCCCATTAAATCGATCAATTCTGTGAGAGTTTCTAAGTTTACCCGAATTGTTGGATGCTGCACCGATGAAGACAGGGAAGAAGCGGCAGAAACGGCAACCGGTATCTTTGGTTTTTCTGGCACAACTATTGCCAGATTTTCGGCGGAATGTTCTCCTAAAATAGGCGGATAATTTTCCTCGGTCTGCTTGGCCAAATTCGCTGAACTATCACCTAACTTATTCTGGTCTAAATTAGGGTCTAAATTGGGGTCTAAATTAGGGTTTAAATTGTCTAAATTAGGGTCTAAATTATTTGAGAGACGGGGGGTGGGAAGTGGTTCCACCTGAATTGGCCGCTCTTGTAAAATTTGTTCTTGGGCAGTCCGTAAATTTTGCGCGATCGCCCAGCCGATTAGTTGAAAGTTTTCTAGAGTGATTTCCGCATCATCGATTAAGAGGCGCAAACTTTCGGCAATTGCCGCAAAATCCGGCAACTGAAGCATTCCCGCTACCCCAGAAAGTTGAAGATAAATTTTATTAATTGCTGCTAATGTTTTTGGTAAGTTATCCTGGGTTGCTTGAGATAATTCAGCTTCTAATCTTTCAAAAACTCGCGGCAAATCTCGCTCAAAAATAATTTTTAAAGTGGCGGGATGGCTCTGTTGTAAAGGAGATAGCTTCGGTGTTTCTTGTTGGCCATAAATTGATTCTAAATAACTTTTAATTGAGGCGATCGCTGCCATTTCTTCTTGAATATTATCATCATGTTCTTCAGTATTAATTTGATGGATAATTTTTCTTAAGCAATCAACTCCCGACAAAAGCATTGTCACCACCTCGTGATTCACCGTGGTTAAATCTGCGCGATCGCGTAAAATCGCCAAACTATCCTCTAAGCAATGGGCGGCTTGAGAAAGATTTTCAAACCCAAACATTAACGCCGAACCTTTCATCGAGTGAGCAGCGCGAAACATTTCTTTGACTAATTCTAATCGTTTTTGAATCGGGATATTATTTTCTAAGCCTAAGATATTTTTTTCTAGCAATTGAATACCGTCTTCATTTTCGGCGATAAATACCCCTTTTAGGGCAATAAAATCTGCTTGGGTCATAATTTTATTATGATGCTTTCTTGATAATAGATTCTCTAGTGGGCATAGCCCACCTTACGATTAACTATGATTAACTAAGATTAACTAATAATGTTTACGGGTTGTGGGCAGCCCACCCTACATTTAGCTACCGTTTAAGACCGGAAATTTGACACAGAATTTTGCAACTTAGTCACAGATACCGCCAAGCCATCCAAACTCGCGGTGACATCTTGGGCATTTGCCGCCGTAGTGATAGAAATTTCACTAATTTTTTTTACATTTTGGGCAATTTCTTCCACGAAAACCGCTTGTTTTTTAGCCGCAATGGTAATGGTTTGCACCAGAGAATTCATTTCCCGGCTGACTTCAATAATTGCCACCAAACTATTTTTGGCTTCAGCCGCCAAATTTGTCCCTTCCACTACTTCTTGAGTCCCCGACTCCATTGCCGACATCACACGGCTAATTTCCTCCTGAATTGTACTCACAATTTCGGCAATTTCTTCCGTAGCAGACGCTGACCGTTCCGCTAACTTTCTGACTTCTTCAGCGACTACAGCAAAACCTTGTCCTTGTTCCCCAGCCCGGGCTGCTTCAATGGTAGCATTCAGGGCTAACAAATTAGTTTGAGAAGCAATTTGAGAAATAGAGGTGACAATTTTGCCGATTTGCTGGGAAGACTCTCCTAAGCGTTTCATCATCTTGGCGGTATCGGCAATGGTATGGCGCAATTTATTAATTCCTTGCACGGTTCGGTCTACAGCAATGCCGCCAATTTCAGCGGTTTGGGCTGATTGTTCCGCCACTTTTTCCGCCCGTCCCGCGACATTCGACACATCTTTAATTGACTCAACCATCTGCTGAATTTGCTGTAAAGTCAACTCAATCTGCTGAGATTGATTGCGGGCTTGGTTGGCTAACTCATTGGTTTTGGCAATGGATTCTCCCGTAGCATTTTTGACTTGACCGGCAACTTCTTGAATGCTATTCACCACTTTGCGTAAGGAACTAATCAGGAAGTTAAAAGAATCGGCCAAAGCTCCTAAACTATCATTAGTAACTTGAGCTTTGACGGTTAAATCTCCGCGAGCTGCTCCTTTGATTTCATTCAGCATTTTCAGCACTTGCTGAGTGATTTTATCGGTTTCCGCCTGACGTTCAGCGGCGATTTGTTCTAGTCTGGCTTCAGCATTTTTCCGCTCGGTAATGTCAATTCTGATGGCAATATATTTTGCCAGTTCACCCTGGGAATTAAAAATGGGAGAAATGGTGGTTTCTACCCAATAGTAAGAACCATCTTTCGCCCGATTTTTGATTTCTCCTTTCCAGACTTTACCGGATGATATCTGTTGCCACATTTCTACAAAAAATGACCGAGGATGATAGCCAGAATTGACAATTCTGTGGTCTTTGCCCAGCAGTTCGGCATGGGTATAACCGGAAATCTGACAAAATTTATCATTGGCAAAGGTAATGATTCCGCGAGGATCCGTTTCACTGACGATCGCCGCATCATCAAGAACTTTATTCCGATTTTCTAAACCAAAAAGTAATTGTTGTTGTTCTTGGGTGATTTGTTGCAGTTCTGCGGTGCGTTGAGTAACGCGGTTTTCTACTTCGGCACTTAGTTCGCGCAGTTCTATTTCTGCCAGATTTTTTTGCCGATCTATCTGATTGAGCGCTCGCCCATTCCACCAAATTACCCAGCTAAAGACGGCGATATGTAGCACCACCAGCAGAGATATTTGTACTTCTGGATCGTATAGTTCGGCGCGATATCCTTGTAAAATCAGCCAACCCAAAAATGCGGGAATAGCGAGCGCCCACGGGGTTAATTTCCGACTGATAATTCCACCGGCATTTTCACTGGTAATAACTGTCATATATCCTTGATTGGGATGGGCAAATAAGATGCTAAGACAAAGGAAAATAAAGGCGATCGCCGTATGCAAAGGCATAGGAGTATAAAAAGCAACCCCATCAAGAGATTGTGCCCCATAGAGATAACCCAGCACTCCCAAAAACGCAACTAAAAAAGGAGCGATCGCCAGCATTTGTGTTGCTCGATAGTTCGCAGTTTCGCCGATAGTTAATAAAGTTGCGATACCAATTAGGAGAAAATTCAGGGCAGTATTTGGCGGCATTCTGCCCGGATTGCCAATGCCAACCTCCTGAGCATTTTTGGGGACGAGAAGTTGGTCTATTCCTAAGTCCGAGCCTTGGGTATATTCTAGTAGAGTGAGCAAACCTATCGCGCTCACAAAAATTGCCAGCCATTTTGCCCATTGTTGCTGGGAGGGATTTTCTGGATTGCGATGCCATAACCACAAAGCCCCACCCCCAAGGATGAAGCCAAGGGCTGTATTGACTTTCATCGTCACCCCGATGGGTAAAATACTTTTTAGTGAAGGAATATTCAGTATCCAACCCGCCATCACTACACAACCAATAATCGCCGCGATCGCACAACATTTTTGAGAAATCTGGCGATATTTTAAAACCAGGTCAGAGGATGACGAGTTTTCCGTTCGTCGATCTATATTGACAAGTTTCACGTCAGAACTCCCAGATTTAAGATAGTTTCTAAATTCTAAAATAGGTATCAGCAGTCAGCTTGCACCATTCTGCTGACTGGTTTGCAAATCTATTAGCAAAATTGACTCGCTTAATCCGTTATAGCATTTATAGCATTTTGGTAAAGTTATCGGATGCTTTGTCACCGAGATAGCCGCTTGTCAATGTTTTTCAGTTTTTTAGGATAGCAAAAATAGCAAAAATAGCAAATTTTCAAAATTAGCCTAACCTAAGTTAGCCAAAAATTAGGGAAGCTGACTAGGGATTATTACTAGGGATGCTCACCAGGGATGCTCACCAGAGATGATTACCAGCAATGATTACCAGCGATTACTATGAGCGATCGCCTCGATATCCAGAATCATTAACAATCTTTCTTCATAGTGATATAAACCTCGCAATAATGGGGCAATTTCTGCTTTCACATCCATCGCCGAAACAATGCGATCGGTTTTCAAAGAAACCACTCCTTCCACTTGAGATACCGCTAATCCCATGCGAATTTTGGCGGAATGGCCATCTTGAGGGGATGGCGCTTCTACAATTAACAGACGACTGTTTAATTCCTGCCAATCTACTCTCGCTTCAGTGCCAATAAATACCCCCAAATCAGCTACCGCTAAAATCTCTCCCCGTAAATTGGTTAATCCCAAGACAAAGGGCGGAGTATTCGGTACGGGATAAATTGGTTGATGAGTTAAAGAAAGCACTTCTATGACAAAGATTAGCTGCACCCCACAATAAGTTTTTTGTTGCCGAAATAGTAAAAATAATTCTGTGGGCGAACCACTATGCTCCATTGGATTCAGGGGATTTCGGGTTTTTTTCAAGTGAGCGTCTTAGCTGTACTAGCTAAATTTCACATATTCTTGGCTCATCAATGAATCCATAAATTAATCATAAAGCAAATGAAGTCATCAATAAATTAATTTTTTCGCTTAAAATCTTGACAAAAACCGCTGAATTGTGTTAATAAATTGTTGGGAATCTATAGGTTTGCTTAAATAAGCATCAGCCCCCATGTCTAGACCCCAACTGTAATCAATTTGCGTATTTTTTTGACTGCAAAATACCACGGGTAATTTTTCAGTTTTTTGGTTAGCCCGTAGTTCTCGAATCACTTCAAAACCATTCATTCCGGGCATAATCACATCCAAAACGACTAAATCCGGCGGCTCCGATAAAATCATGGCCAGCGCATCTTCGCCATTAGTGGCTTGAATCACTTCTATATTGGCTTTTTGCAGGATCCGGGATAAGACTTCCAACTCGCTGACGGTATCATCGACGACTAAAACTTTAGGCATTGACTGGATAGAATGATAATAGAGGGTAAATTATTGATATATTTTAGCTTTTTCTTGAGAGATTACTTGTGCCTCCCAAGATGAGTCATAAAAATTAATATTTGTTGAAAAAAATTTAAACCAATATCATCTTGGCTGATGGTTTCTATTCAAAAACTTGATTTCTCGCCGTCATCTGAACCACCCGAGCGATAATATTTCTCAGGTAGCGGCGATCGCTTTGCCACTTACCTGGCAATTGATAGATAGAATTTTCCGGCAACAGCGACCACACGGAGACACTCTTTGCTCTTGTGAGACACAGATGAGTTGAGGCATAAAATGATGCATAACGATCTTCCACTGTGGTGTCAACATTTAGTCAATGGTTTCCCAGGATCCTTCGCGACGGCAATTGCCACAATCAGGGAAGCGCACCTCACTCAGCCCATAAATCCTCAAAGGAAAGTAACCTGCTCTAGAAATCACCGATTCAAAGCTTTTGGCGACTGCACCGCTGCACATGACGATTTTTTTGCCAAATTGTAGCTAATAGGCCAAATAATGTCTGACTTTAGATTCAGATGCCATAGCTATTATCACTCAAAAGTCGAAATGCTCGTATAATAACCATTGTATGAAGCTTTTCTCAGGCAAGGCATCCGCCATAAGGCGTATTTTTTTACCGGAATCTTAAAGATTGATTAAGTATTGTTAAGCATTCATGCTTAACATATTTTTCAGAAAATTATTAAATTTTTATTAAAAATATCATAAGCATAGCCGTTCCGGGAAAGGCTATGCTTTATTTTTTTCTCAGCTAATCCCCAGTACAACTTAAGATAAAATTACTCTTATACTCTTACCGTTGGGATAATTGCGGATGCCGTCCGGTTTGCCCGGTCATTAAGCGCAGGGCAAAAAGTTTCAGAGGGCGCACATTCCGCAACAACCATAAACCGAGACGCCGCAAAGCTACCAGGGGCAACCATTTGTTAGAAAACATCCGATCCAAAAAGTCAGTAAATCCTAAAATAGTGAGGTTTTCTAATTTGCGCCACCGCTCATAACGTTTGAGTACCATTTCACTGCCAATATCTTCACCTTTTTTATGGGCATTAATTAATACTTGCGCCAGCGCCCCCACATCGCGAATGCCCAGATTCAAGCCTTGACCTCCCACGGGATGACAACAATGGGCTGCATCACCAATTAAGGCTAATCGGTGTTTTACATAGCGATCGCTTTGCATCAATTGCACCTGAAATACAAACCGATTGCCTAGTAATTCTAATTCTCCCATTTGGTCGCCGTAGCGTTTTTTCAACTCCGCTAAAAACTCGCGATCGTCCAATTCGGCTAAAGCTTTCACCTCCGCATGAGGGGCAGTCCAAACAACATTGCAACGATTCCCTGGCAAGGGCAAAATTGCAAATGGCCCGCTATATTGGAATTTTTCATAAGCAATATTATGATGAGACTTTTCGGGCTTAATTTTCGTGGTAATGCACGATTGCCAATATTTCCAGCCTTTAGTAGAAATTCCCGCCGCCTCCCGAATTGGGGATTTCTTCCCATCGGCAGCAACTAACAACCGCGCATGGATTTTGTTTAGAGGCGCGTCACTAATATTCGCCGAATTATCTTGAGAAAGCGATCGTGTTTCTATCACCACTGCATCCGGTTGATAATCCACTTTCACTACTTCAGCGGGACAAATCCAACTCACATTGGGGCAATCATTTAAAAATGCCTGCAACTCAGAAATCATCGGCCCATGTTCTGCCACATATCCCAAGTGATCTCGATTTAAATCACTAGGATAAAATTGGACAATTCCCGGATGGTCAGCATCAGAAAGGCGAATTTGAGTAAATTTATTTATTTTCGGCAAAATTTTGTCCCAAACGCCGATTTGCTCAAAAATTTGCCCGGTTAACAGGGTCAGGGCATAAACTTGCTGACGGGAAGCCGCTGCTGCTTGGGGCTGCGCTTCAATCAACGCCACTTTCATCCCGGAATTTTTCAAAGCTGCCGCCAGGGTTGCCCCACTAATTCCCCCCCCGACAATGGCAATATCATAGTCAAAGCCCAAGTTAGGGCTGGTTGCTTCGGTTGGCTGACTCTGCTGCATATCTTGCATATCTAACTATGTTTCTTAAGATTGCTTTACATTTCTTTACTATTTTGCCGTAAATTTAGCCTATTCGCATTTTGGGCGCGATCGCTTTTTGGGGTGTAGGGTGTAGGGTGTCTTAATGACTGGGAACATCTTAGCAGTCTGTCCTCAGACTGTTAACGCCAATCCCCTAACCGCAACGGTGGAAAAGCGTTGAGGAGTGTGGAATTATGAAAAATCAAAAAACCCGGTTTTTGGCAAAACCGAGTTCTTCACCCAACCAAAAATTACACGAACGTTAAAGACATTAATTCATCGGCTATATCAAAATTAGCCGTGACATTTTGGACATCATCTAAGTCTTCCAAAGCATCCATTAACTTCAGCAGCGATCGCGCCACCTCTGGATCGTTCACTGTAATATTATTGTGCGGAATCCACCGCAATTCTGACTCGCTCACCTGGTAGCCTTTTTGCTTTAAGATTTGACTCAGATTTTCTAAATTGCTAATAGCGGTAAAAACTTCTGCTCCGGGGATATCATCCACGTCGGTTAACTCATAAGAGTCTGCTCCTGCTTCTAACAAAGCTTCTAACAACTCATCTTCATCCACCGCACCTTGGAGAATACAAACTCCTTTTTGTTCAAACATCCAACTTACGCAACCTGTTTCCCCTAAATTGCCGCCATTTTTACTAAAAGCCACCCGTAAATCTGCCGCCGTCCGATTGCGATTATCGGTCAAAGCAGAAATCAAAACCGCCACTCCTCCGGGGCCATATCCTTCATAACGAATGGCTTCATAGTTACTGCTGTCAGACTCCCAAGTTCCCGCCCCTTTAGCGATCGACCGTTCAATATTTTCATTGGGAATTCCCGCAGCTTTGGCTTTTTCGATCGCCGTGCGTAATTGAAAATTCGCTTCCGGGTCTGGAACACCCGATCGCGCTGCCACAATAATCTGTCGCGAGATTTTGGTAAACATTTTGCCCTTTTTCGCATCTACCCTAGCTTTTTGGCGCTTAATATTTGCCCACTTACTATGTCCAGCCATAAAATTACTCTCTTTTTTTAGGTTCCACTGAAATAGGATAGGACAATGGGGTTTACCCGGTTGCAAAGTTAAAATATCTTCTGGGGTCAAACTCAACAGCCCATAACCCACCGCTGCAAAATCGTTAATTAAACTCACATGAAACTCACATGGGCAATATTCAGTTCTTGTTCCAATCGTTCGGTAGTCAAAGACCATGCCAAATTAGTTAAGACTGAAGTATTGCCCACCACCGACCCGGCGATCGCAAAACCAGCCTTAGTCGGGTTGGGTTCGCACCATTGGCACCAAATCATGGCACCAAATCAGGATATTCCTGACTGGTATCCTGACTGGTATAAAGTGCTTCATAGAGATTTTTCTGCTGAGAAGCAGTAGTACACGTTTCCCCCGTGGGCATTTCCACCGACCGCAGTAGAGTTTTTGTGCCGCCAACACCGCCGACCAGTAATAAAGTCATATTATCTGACTAAACTAAAAAAACTCAGTTCAATTTAGCCTTGCAACAGCCTCGACTTCCGTGAGGTGGGAGGTATCTCCGTTGAGTGCGATTGCCCATTGGTCATTTTCGCGAACCAACTTCACCAAACAACACAAAGGCGTCCGAATATCAAAATCCGTCACCCCTGGAATAAAACCCATTGTGCTGCCCAGAACCGTCGCCCCATGTCCCACCAGCAGGATATCCTCAGCAAAAGTAGCCGCCAAATAACTGGCAGTTTTCGCCGCCCGACTTAAACAAACCGATTCTGGGGTTTCGGGATATTGAGGCACCAAATAAGATTGGTAATTTAAATCAATGCGAGGATATTTTTTAACCAACTCTGCCAAAGGTGCGGTTTCTGGCTTAGTAAACATCCACTCAGGATTTAGCCATTCACAGATGCCCCATTCTAGTTTCAAGGGTAAGTCCAAAGCTTCGGCGACGGCATGGGCAGTTTGCACCGTTCGCAAAAAAGGAGAGGCAAAAATATGCCGGATATTTTCCCCTTTTAACCGTTGTGCCAGTTGTTTGGCTTGAACAAATCCATCCTTAGACAAGGGCGGATCGTAGGGGCGAGCGGCGGTATTAAACCATTCCGGGCGAACAAAATCTAAGCGATTTCCGTGTCGGGCGATCCAAACAGTTTGTGACATGATTGATTTCAAATAATTCCACCACGTTTGATTAGTTTGTACCACAAATATGCAAAGCTCGCTTTTAATTTACTCGTGTAGTGTCTTAAGTGGTAAATCTGAACCACAGAACTCTGCCGGACACAAACCGGACACGGGGAAATATCTTGGTGATATTTGTGTTTTTGTGGCAAAATAAATCCGATTCATATCATACTAAAACACCCAAGTAAATTGACTGAAAAACTGATTATTTTTACCCGATATCCTGAAGCGGGAAAAACCAAAACTCGCTTAATTCCCGCCCTTGGCCCAGAGGGTGCGGCTGATTTACAGCGGCTTATGACTGAATATACTCTGCAAGAAGCCAAGAAGTTATCGGATTTTTCCCTAGAAAATCTGGATATAGAAATTCGCTTTGCCGGGGGGGATGCAGCGAAAATGCAAGCATGGCTGGGAGTGGGAGATAAAATAACTTATCACCCCCAATCTGAAGGAGATTTAGGCGCGAGAATGTTGGCGGCATTTACTGACGCATTTAATATCGGCATGAAACGAGTTATTATTATTGGGATTGATTGTCCTGACCTCGATGCAGCCAGATTAAAACAAGCCTTTGACCAGCTACAATCCCATGATTTAATCCTCGGTCAAGCCGCTGATGGGGGATATTATTTAATCGGTTTGCGGCGGTTAATTCCAGAGTTATTCACCGGCATTGATTGGGGGAGCGATCGCGTCTTATCCCAAACACTGACCATTGCCAAAAACTTAGACATATCCGGGCAACTTTTGCCGGAATTAGCTGACATCGATCGCCCCGAAGACTTACATATCTTAATCAACCATCCCCAGCTCGTCTATTCCCGACCCAAAATATCGATTATTATCCCTGTATTAAATGAAGCTGCCATCATCGCGACCACCCTACAACAAATTCGGGCAAATATTTCCCCGGAAAACCAACATAGCAATAGCCTAGAAATCATTGTGGTGGACGGTGGCAGTCAAGATAAAACCGGGGAAATCGCCCAATCTTTAGGGGTTCAAGTCATTTCCACCGCCCCCGGTCGGGCTAATCAAATGAACGCCGGGGCAAAACGAGCGCTCGGCGAAATCTTATTATTTTTGCACGCAGACACCCAATTGCCGCAGAGATTCGATCAGATCGTGTTAGAACAGTTAGAAGATCCGGAAGTCATTGCCGGAGCCTTTGAACTGTGCATTGATAGTCAGGGATGGGGTCTACGGGCGATCGAAACTGGGGTAAAGTGGCGATCGCGCTGGTTGTCCCTGCCCTACGGCGACCAGGGAATATTCTTACGCTCCGAAGTATTTCGTCAACTCGGTGGCTTTGCTCAACTTCCCATTATGGAAGACTTTGAACTAATTAGCCGATTAAAAAAACTGGGAAAAATTGCGATCACCCCTGTAGCGGTACGCACCTCTGCCCGACGCTGGCAAAAACTGGGAGTCCTGAAAACCACAGTCATCAATCAGTTAATCATTATTGGTTATTATCTTGGAGTTTCCCCCGATCGCCTAGCTAGTTGGTATCGAGGAAATAGGGAATTCAGGCGCAAGTAGCCCTTTTACAGCCACAAACCAGCGTCAATTAACCGAATCAACACTCTCATCAACACGGATACTAATAAAGATGCTTGTAAAATTAGAACTGGAAAAAATTTCCCGTTAACTGGCCAAAACCAAAGCTAAATGCCTCCGGGACGCCCCAACGCGACCGGACTAAAACTCTCGGACAACAACAGAACTTACCCCTAAACTTACGGAAAACTATGAATTCATCTTCTGCGGTGGCATCCCTGACCATGAAAGTGGTGGGATTACTATTAATCGTTTCTTCTGTACTAGACTATTTAATCTTAGGATTTCCGCCCGAACTCCTAAACAGACAGTGGCAGTTAGGCTACACCACCCAATTAGTAGACCGGGGAGTGATTCCACTCATGGGCGTCGCCTTAACTTTGCTGGGGTCGTGGATTGAAAGCAATGCCGGAACCGCCAAAAGTTCCCGTCCTCCCTTACTCGACTTAAGATTTTGGACATTAATCCTTTCCAGCATATTTGGGGTAGTGTTCTTGCTACTATTTCCCTTGCACCTGAACAATGTCCGCATGGAACGATCCGCCGCCCTGCAAACCATTCGTGAGGAAGCCGCCCAACAAGAAGCGGTCTTAACCCAGCGAATTAACAGTCCCCAGGGCCAACAGCAAATTTCTGAAATTCAAAACCGATTTAAAACGGAACTGCAAAGACTGATTTCCGACCCGCAGCAGTTGCAACAAAGACTGGAAAGCGAAGAAGTCACCGAACAAGAAAAACAACTGCTGAAAACCTTTCAAGAGAATCCCGAAAACGTACAGCAATTTGTCAGTCAAAACTTCAGCGCTCAAGCAATTCAAAATCAACAGTTACAAGAAATTCGCCAGCGACGGGATGAACGAGAAGCACAAGCCAAAATCAGATCCGTAAAATCTGGACTGCAAACGGGAATTAGTAGCTTACTCTTGGCTTTTTCCTACACCATAATTGGCTGGACAGGCTTAAAAAATCTGGGCTTTATCGGCGGTCGTCCCAGTAGTAGACCTAGATAGTATTGGTTATTGGTTGTTATTTGTTAGTCGTTGGTCATTGGTTATTGGTTATTGGTTATTATCGTTAATTATTGGTTATTAGTTATTGGTTATTGGCCAGCCATTAAAGAATAACCAATAACCAATAACTAATAACAATCATCTTCATTTCCTCTAATTTATGTAACAATAACAGCAATGCACTCATGTTCTCTATCTATATCCTCACCTACAACGAAGAAATTGATATTGCGGCTTGTATTGAGTCAGCAATGCTCTCCGATGAAATTATTGTGGTGGATTCAATGAGCAGCGATCGCACCATAGAAATTGCCCAACAGTACCCAGTTCGCATCGTCCAGCACCCGTTTGAAAGTCATGGCAAGCAACGGACATGGATGTTGCGGGAACTGGAAACCAAACATGAGTGGGTCTATATATTAGAAGCCGATGAACGGATGACCCCAGAACTTTTCCAAGAATGCCTGCAAGCCATTAAAAGTAAAGAATACATTGGGTACTACGTTGCCGAGCGAGTCATCTTTATGAATCAGTGGATTCGCCGCAGCACCCAATATCCTCGCTATCAAATGCGCTTATTCCGCAAAGATAAAGTCTGGTTTACGGATTATGGTCACACCGAAAGAGAAGTCTGTGACGGACCGACGGGTTTTCTCCAAGAAACCTATCCCCATTACACCTGTAGCAAAGGATTAAGTCGCTGGATTGAAAAACACAACCGCTATTCTACCGATGAAGCTGCCGAAACCTTGCGGCAACTCAAGTCCGGTTCCGTCTCTTGGCGAAATTTGTTTTTTGGTAAATCAGAAGTCGAAAAACGCCGCGCCCTCAAGGACTTATCCCTGCGCTTGCCCTTTCGACCCTTGGTGCGGTTTTTTTATATGTATTTCTTACTCGGAGGTTGCTTAGATGGTCGCCCAGGTTTTGCCTGGTGTACATTACAAGCGTTTTATGAGTATTTGATCTTGCTAAAAGTTTGGGAACTGCAAAACATGCCTATTGCGCCAGCGAACATCGCGGTCAATGATGGTAATGGCAAGACCGTCCAAGAAACAGATCCGGTAAGTTCTTCAAGCAGTTAGACTAAATTTTTTTTAACCCTGCTTTAATCCTGGGTTAATCCTGGGTTAATCCTGGGTTAATTTTAGTTATTTTAGTTAAATGTAGGATTTTCGTAGAGATCGACCCCCAGATGCTTCAGCCCGGAGTAGCTCGAGACAAAAATCTCCCCATATCTTCTATAAAGAACCCAAAGCAGTTTTCGTTTTGGCCAAAGTGTGAAATAATTCTTTACAATCTTTGACAAAAGATCGGATTTTGCTGACCTGGAAGCATTTACATCGGTGGATTTTCCGGTAAGATGCCAAAAACCAGGCACACAAAATCGCACAAACTTAAATTGGTGCGGTATTTCAGCCGCACCGGAAAATGTTGCGGAAGTTTCGGACGCTTTTATCATGGCGAAATCAGAGAGTCTATCCCCTAACTGGCGCCAGCACAATTACATTGCAGCCATTTCGGGATCAACGGCATTGCTAACTAGCTATAATCAGATTTAATCATCGATTTTAATCCCGGATCAAATAGCCCGTTGACCCATTCAACTGAACACAAATGACAATCAGCCTAATCGACTTATTTTAGTAGAAGGAGTAGGGTCTAGCTGTGTTGCAACGCCTCAAACAAGACTTTAAAAATGACTTGATCGCCGGTTTGTTGGTCGTCATTCCTTTGGCGACCACCATTTGGCTGAGTTTTAATATGGCCATTTGGGTCATTGATATGCTGACCCGGATTCCCAAAAGATTAAATCCTTTTGATGGCTTGGATCCAATCTTAGTCAATGTTCTCAATGTGCTTGTCGGACTGACAGTTCCTTTGTTCGGCATCTTGCTGATTGGTTTAATGGCTCGGAACATTGTCGGTCGATGGCTGCTTAACTTCGGAGAAAGCATTCTCCAGGCAATTCCTTTTGCCGGTTCCGTTTACAAAACCCTTAAACAATTACTGGAAACTTTACTTCAGGATTCTAAGGATAAGTTTCGCCGCGTGGTTTTGGTGGAGTATCCCCGGAAAGGTGTCTGGGCACTCGGATTTGTCACTGGATCCATGAGTCCAGATTTTCAAGCCCAATTTCCCACCCCTATGTTGAATGTTTTTATTCCCACTACCCCCAACCCGACCAGTGGTTGGTATGCCATTGTTCAAGAACAAGAAGTGCTGCCCCTGTCTATCTCTGTAGAAGAGGCATTTAAACTGATTATTTCCGGGGGGATTGTTGCTCCGAGTCCATCAAACATAGCGCTGGCAGAATCGGCTAAAAAAATTAAATTGGAATCGTTGATGCCAACCTCGAATATGTCTCAGATTCAAGCAGAAGAAGAATATACTTAAGTCTTCTCTCCCTATGGAACCCTGCCGATGAGCGATCGCAATTTCAGGTTTGCTCAATTGACTGCATCTCTTCCTTGCTGCCATCCTCTGTTATCATCTAGTCGAAATCCTCATTTGCGCTCAATTGTTAAGGATATGTTGATGATAACTTGACAAACCTGTAAATTCATCACAGATTTTATAGGATATAGTTTAAGGTTTGGCAGGGCATTTGATATATCTAATCTGTCACCCTGCCAACTTTTTAACTCTCGTTGCTCAGATAACTTTTCATTTATACCTCATTCCTGAAACTATGCAACCTCGTAGAATCGCCCGTGAACTGGCCTTGCTCAGTCTCAGTCAACTCCCCAACAACCAAAAAAAATTGGCTATGCCACAACTGCAAGATATTTTAGTGGCCGCAGTGAGAACTTTGGCAACGGAAGCTCACGAGATTTTGGAAACCGCCGCCTCAGAAATTAAACGGGGCAGCGAGCGCCTAATAAATAGTGAAATTGAAGCCACCACTCTGAAGAGTTCCCGGGCAATGGTCTATCAGGCGATCGAACATACTCAAACCGCTATTAATCGCTTAAGTTTTGCCATAGAAATTCCTGAGTTAGTCCAAATTTCTAACCAAAAAGAAGTGAGAGAATACGCTTTGGAAATTATCAGCAAAGTCAATGAAAATCAAAAAGAAATTGATGAAAAAATTAATCAGTCAATGAGCGATTGGCAATTAAACCGCCTCCCCAGAATCGAGCAAGATATTTTAAGAATGGCTGTGGCAGAAATGGCCTATCTTGGTACACCAGAAAGAGTCGCTATTAATGAAGCAATTGAAATTGCCAAGCGCTATAGCGATGAGGATTCCCATCGATTTATTAACGGAGTTTTGCGTCGGGTAACTAATGAAATGAAAGTTTAAAGCGCGAGGTAAAACTTTATGGGTTAATTTGGTTATAGCAATTTTTACTTAGCCATTCAACCAAAGATTATAAAATAAGTATTTATTAAATTATTATTTTTTGTTGGAAATGGCTTGAGGCTGATTCATTTACAAACTATTAATTGTTCAAAGTCAACAAAAATAATCCTCAGACTTAAATTATCAAATTATTAATAGCCTATCAGGACAATTGAAATGGTATTTAATTGGTTTCGCCGTCAGTTTGATGACAAAAAACAGCCAGAAGAAAAACCAAAACAAAAAGCTCCTGCTTCCGCAGATTCATCGTCCTCAGAAGAAACTACAGATTTATCAGAAGATTCTGCGGATGAGTACCTGAAGTGGGCAAAAGCGGCTTATCAAAATCTTCAAAAGCAACAGTCACCGACGGAGGCAACGGTTTCTGAATCCACCCATTCTGAATCCATAGAAGAAAGCGGTACTCTTGCCCAGTCGCCACCCGATCAAGCCCCTGTAGTAGAGTCGGCGGCATCAGCGATCGATCTGGTTGAACCGGAAACGACCCCAGAGGCAACCTCAGAGGCGATCGCCTCGGCGGAAGTGTCACCAACATCAGAAACAGCCGAAGAAACAGCCGAAACTCTTGAACCCGAAGCCACCGCAGCCCCAGACGCGATCGCGGCTCCCATAACTGTCGCTGAAGTTCCGGCAACATTAGAACCCGAAGCAACGGAAACAGCGGCAACAACCGAAGCAGCGGAAACGGAACCGGAAACGGCACCAGAAACCGCGCCGGAGTCCCCCCAACCCATATTGAACTGGGCCAAGGCAGACGCAGAACGCCAAGAACGCTTGAAACAGTTGGCGGAAACGGCGATGGAAACGCCGGTTGAGGAGGACTATACCAAGCCTGCGGTTAAGACCCCAGCAGTTCCAGGGATGGAATTTGATGAGGAATTTTTGTGGTCAGCGGAAGTCTTAGCCCGTCAGGGACGGCGCCCGGATGAAGTTTCCATCGAGGAAATTAACTGGCTGCAAAAGCTCAGACAAGGTTTAGATAAGACCCGTTTAGGGTTAATTAACCAACTGAAGTCTATTGTAGGTGCCGGCCCATTGAACCGGGAAGCGGTGATGGAAATTGAGGCTGCCCTATTGCAAGCGGATGTGGGCATTGAGGCCACTGATTATATTATTCAGGCGCTGCAAAATAAGCTCCGAGAAGAAGCTTTACCCCCGAAAGAGGCGATCGCCTATTTGAAACAAATCCTCCGAGATATTTTGGATGCACCGAACCAAAATCAGGAAAAAAAGATGCTCTTCCCAGAAAAAGACCGGCTGAATATTTGGTTAATTGCTGGGGTGAATGGGGCAGGCAAAACTACCACCATTGGCAAATTAGCTCACCTAGCCCAAAAATCTGGTTATAAAACCTTAATTGCCGCCGCGGATACTTTCCGGGCCGCCGCGGTGGAACAGGTGAAGGTGTGGGGTGAGCGCAGCGGTGTGGAAGTGATCGCCAACCCTGGTAAGAATACGGATCCGGCAGCGGTGGTTTTTGATGCGATCACCGCCGCAAAATCCCGTGGGACGGAACTGCTGCTGGTGGATACCGCCGGACGGCTGCAAAATAAGAAAAACCTCATGGACGAACTGAGGAAAATTCGACGAATCATTGACAAAAAAGCGCCGGACGCCATCGTCGAGGCCTTAATTGTTCTGGATGCTACCCTGGGACAAAATGGCTTGCGTCAAGCGGAAGTATTTTCAGAAGCGATAAATTTGTCTGGAGTGATCTTGACAAAACTGGACGGAACTGCTAAAGGTGGCATAGCTCTGGCGGTATCCCAGCAAATGGGTCTGCCGATCCGGTTTATCGGTGCCGGTGAAGGAATTGACGATCTGCGACCATTTGCTAGTTATGAGTTCGTGGAAGCGATGCTCAACGGCTAGGGCATGATCGCGATTGATTTTCAGGAATAAACCAGCCAAGATTTGACCGGGATTAAGATTACACAATCTTCTCTGATATCCTCGGTATCAAATCCCATTGCCGGGAGGCAAAACTCCCGGCTATATTCAACCACTTGAAGATAAAAAAATGCGGATTTCCAGAAATATTGACAATCTGACTAACTTTCTCACAAGGAAATTCCGCTGCCGGTTTTAGATAGATTTCAGGGATATTTATCCTCACAAAAATCAAAGGATTGTAAATCAACTCAAATGTGAATTAATGACTGCTGCCCCTCTGCCTCGACCGCCTTATGAACCCGAAGCTCGTCCTAATAATAGCAGCGCTCGCGAAGAAATCTCGACGCTAATTAATGAAAATAGCGCCGCAATCATACCGCCGGTAATGATTTCATCTGATACCACCTCTGGTGTCAGTCCGGTTTTGGCTTTAAAAGAATTGTTAGCCTGTTGGCATCGAGAACAAAATAAAATTCAAGATTTATTGGGGTCTTTGAGTTTTGCCCTACGCAGTTTTAACAATCTGAATCAGTTTTTAGAATTGATTCCCTTGGTGGCTAGTCGAGTCACCGATAGTGATGGGGCTGCCCTCGTTTTATTTAAGCCCAATGGCCAAATTAAATTGCTCCGAGAACATTGTCTCGATGGTCATGCTTGCCCAGATATTCGGGCAGCAATTGAGGCGATCGCCCATAAAATGAGCCAAAACTTCCCCTTAACATCAGGCAACTCATCGTTCCTGGCTAAATTTGATTATCAAATCAAAAGTTACTTTGAACCCCAAGTTCAACTGTTTGCCATTCCTATTCTGTTGAAAAATTCTGAACGGGGGCGGCTTTATGTCTTTAGTAACGATCCAGAATATGCTTGGACTCCCACCAAACAAAAATTAATGCGGCTGGTGGCGGATCAAACCGCCGTGGCCATTGAAAATGACGAACTAACCGCAGAATTGCGGAAAAAAGAGCGCTTAGATCGGGAATTAGAAATTGGCTCGGAAATTCAACGCCAATTACTCCCGCGAAGTTGTCCTAAAATCCAGGGACTAGAATTAGCCGCCCGTTGTAAAACCGCTAACCGAGTTGGGGGAGATTATTACGATTTTATCCCCAGCAGTCACGACCAAATCAGCCCTAAGCAACATGGTGGCAACCCAGCGGGAGTCTGGAGTTTAGTAATTGGCGATGTGATGGGCAAAGGGGTTCCCGCTGGTTTGATTATGACCATGACCAGAGGAATGTTGCGGGCTGAAGTCCACAATGGTCATTCCCCCGCGAAAATTTTGCAGCATTTAAATCGGGTGATGTACACCGATTTGGAAAATTCTAATCGCTTTGTCACCCTATTTTATTCCGAGTACGATCCCCAAACGCGATTTTTATCTTATAGTAATGCCGCCCATAATCCGCCCTTGTTGTGGCAGGCTTCCACCCAGACAATTCAGCGTTTAGATACTTTGGGGATGTTGATTGGCTTAGATATGGATAGCCAATATCAAGAGGAGCGGATTCAATTACATCCCGGCGATCGCGTCATTTATTACACCGATGGCTTTACGGATGCAGCGAATGCTCATGGCGATCGCTTCGACGAAGAAAACCTGAGCGAAGCATTTCGCTGGGCTTGTTTGCACTGTCCCACCCCGCAAGCGACTCTCGATTATCTCTTTGATACGGTGCAAAAATTTATTGGGGCAAGTCATTACCATAGTGATGATATGACTTTAATTGTGATGCAAGTTCAGGAGGCGAACTGAAAACTATCCTGCGAAAATTAGCCTCTTGCCACCGAGAAAAAATCCCTGGTCAAATCAAGGCTGTTCGCGCTGGCGTTGCCACCTCCAGATCCCTGACTTGTTTCTGACCGATTAGTTCTGACTAATTATCCTCAGCGATATTTAGGCGCTCGTCTATTTTTCTATTGAACTTATCAATCTTAAATTTTTGCAGAAAAAGTGAGGAAACGATGACTCAATTAATCCATATAATGGAATTAACCCCCGTTGCCTCAAATCATACAGAATTGAAGCCGGAACTGAGGCATAATTTTTTCCACAAATCCCAGCCCCAAACGATTATTGCTCAACAAGTCAATGACCCAGATGTTATGGGTCAAATTGCCACGCACTGGAAGCACTTTGTCTCAACCGGCCAAATTTGGGCATTATTAGTGGGGCTGGTTCTCGGTTTTTTCTTTAGAGGCATCATCGGCAGATAATCCGAGCGAGGCTTTACCAAGCCGGAAAATTCGTCAATCAGAAAGGAATCTTGTATTGAAAATGACTGAACAAAAAAACACTTGGAGTCAGCGATTTGAATCTGCATTACATCCAGCGATCGCCCGTTTTAATGCCAGTATTGGTTTTGATATTCAATTAATTGAATATGATATCACTGGCTCCCAGGCTCATGCCAAAATGCTGGTAAAAACGGGCATTATTTCCCCTGAAGAAGGGGAAAAACTCATCGCTGGTTTAGAACAGGTTCGTCGCGAATATCGAGAAGGTCAATTTACTCCCGGTGTTGACGCCGAAGATGTACATTTTGCGGTAGAAAAACGCCTAACGGAAATTACCGGCGATGTGGGGAAAAAGCTGCATACGGCGCGCTCGCGCAATGACCAAGTGGCTACCGATACTAGGCTGTATTTGCGCGATCAAATTACCCAAATTCGTCATCAACTGGTAGAATTTCAAAGCGTTTTACTAAAGTTAGCCGAACCCAATGTAGAAACCCTGATTCCCGGTTATACCCACTTACAACGGGCGCAACCTTTAAGTTTAGCCCATCACTTATTGGCTTATTTTGAAATGGCCGCCCGGGACTGGGAAAGATTGGGAGATGTTTACAAACGAGTGAACATTTCCCCCCTCGGCTCTGGGGCCTTGGCAGGTACAACTTTTCCCATTGACCGCCATTATACCGCCGAACAATTAGGATTTTCGGCCCCTTATGCCAATAGTTTAGATGGGGTAAGCGATCGCGATTTTGCCATAGAATTTTTGGCTGCTGCCAGCTTAATCATGGTACACCTCAGCCGATTATCCGAGGAAATTATTCTCTGGTCTTCCCAAGAATTTGGCTTTGTCACCCTCAAAGATAGTTGTGCCACGGGTTCCAGTATTATGCCCCAAAAGAAAAATCCTGATGTTCCCGAATTAGTGCGCGGGAAAACTGGGCGCGTATTTGGGCATTTACAAGCCTTATTAGTATTAATGAAAGGGCTACCTTTAGCCTACAACAAAGACTTGCAAGATGACAAAGAAGCGCTATTTGATAGCGTGAATACTGTCAAAAGTTGCCTAGAAGCAATGACAATTTTGTTGCAAGAAGGCATTGAATTTAAAATCGAAAGACTAGCCGCTGCGGTAGAGGAAGATTTTTCCAATGCCACCGATGTAGCGGATTATTTAGCCAGCAAAGGTGTCCCATTCCGAGAAGCTTATAACTTAGTGGGTAAAGTGGTGAGAACTTCTTTGGCTGCGGGAAAATTACTCAAAGATTTAACCATTACTGAATGGCAAACTATTCACCCAGCCTTTGAAAAAGATATCTATCATGCCATTACCCCTCGGCAAGTTGTCGCCGCCCGGAATAGCTACGGGGGCACGGGATTTGAGCAAGTGCGCCAAGCCTTAATTGCCGCCAGGGAGCGACTCAAATTAGCCCAAAGCTCTGAACCAAATAACCCGGATTTTTAGGGATAATTTTCTCTTGACTTTTGATTAAAAGTAAGCATTCAGCCCTCAGCAGTCAGCAGTTAGCTTTTAGGCTGATAACTGATAGGCGATCGCTGAGTGCTTACGTTACAGCAATTCAGCGGTAACGTTATTATTTATTAGTTATTATTTGTTGGTTATTATTTATTAGTTATTCGGTGCGGGGGCAATCCAATCAACCAACAACATTCCAAATTCCAACCAACAACATTCCAACCAATCAATTACTTACTTTGAAAGATATTCTGTACCATTGGTTTCTCTACCTGGGCAGCGGCTTTATCTAACTCGGCTATTTCCCCGTAGTCTAATTGCCACCCTAATGCCCCAATATTTTCTTGGGCTTGTCTGAGGTTTTTTGCCCCTGGAATGGGGATAGTCCCTTTACAAATGCACCAATTTAAAGCAACTTGGGACATAGTTTTATATCGGGATTTAGCGATCGCCTCTAAGCAGCCTAACAACGGACGCATTCCCGGCAATAACTGCTTACAAACTAAACCCCGCAGACCTTTGGGAAATGGGCCAGTTTCCGAAAATTTGCCCGTTAACAAACCCAAAGCCAAAGGACTATAAGCAATCAATTGAATACCCAACTCGTCGCAAACTTCTTTCAGTCCTAACTCAGTGACGGGATAAGTCGATAACAGGGAATATTGCACTTGTAAACTGGTAATAGCAATGCCGCGATCGCGAAATTTTTGATAAACCTGTTTCAAGCGTTTTGGGCCATAATTAGAAAGTCCCACACCTTTGACTTTCCCCTGTTCATATAAATCCATCAATCCATCTAACAAAGGCCATTCTTGCCAGGGTAAATAGTTCGCCGTAGACCAGTGCATCTGCACCAAATCAACCCTAGTCCCCAGGCGACTTGCCGAAGCATTACCCGCCGCAACCATTGATTTTCTGGTTAATCGCCAAGGATACGGAGCTAATTTGGTGGCCAAACAAATATTGTCCTGATTATCACCGGCATACTCCCTAGAAAACTTTCCCAAAAGTTTCTCACTTTGGCCTTTTAACTTTCCAGTGCCATAAGAATCTCCCGTATCAAATAAAGTCACGCCATTTTTAACACAAAAGTTAAAAACTTCCTGCAATTCCCCATCCATACTTCGTTCATAATTCCACAGCAAGCGATTCCCCCATGCCCAAGTTCCACAACCCATTTTAGGTAACGATATTATTTTTTGGTTACTTGGTGTCATGTTTCTATACGGCTTGTTCATTGATTTATTGGCTGAATCGGTGAATCAATCAATATCAATTTTTTGCTCTTTATTTATTCTTCTTTAAAAGAGGCTCGATATTCAACATTCAACGTCAAAACCAGAAAGGGAGGGATATATGTATATCCCTCCCCTTCGGGAAATAAAATCCCTGGCACTGAGCTATTTTCCCAGGCAGCAACCCGCC